>Ga0208004_1000025_pt1 | contig 49021 bp, 48 predicted proteins | sample DEB08_DNA_6_FD_184522 | JGI IMG/M metagenome (GOLD analysis project Ga0208004, IMG submission 184522) | Aqueous microbial communities from the Delaware River and Bay under freshwater to marine salinity gradient to study organic matter... | ecosystem: Environmental > Aquatic > Marine > Coastal ...
GGGTGGGGACCGGCGCAGCAGAACTCACCGCGACGAGGGGGCCGGCGTGGCCGCCTCTTCGGCGACCCTAGGCCTCGTCGCGGCGACCAAGGAGGAGTCGCTGCGTGCACATCACCGCCGAGGGTACCAGCCCATCCCCAAGGACTCCTCCTGCGAGTCATCCACAGGCTGGTTGTCGGGGCTCTCAGCGGTGGGGTCGGCGTACCTACGGTCGCGGCGACCAATTCGCACGGCCATGGCTTCAGGGCTCGTCCACGACGGCCCCGACGCTGCGGCTGACTTCACCGGGAGTTCCCATGTCCGCACCCATCGCACGTTTCCTTCCGGCAGCCGTGGCCGCCGCCCTCATTGCCCCGATGCTGTGGGCCAGTCCGGCGCAGGCTGCCCGCACGACCGCGCCTGACCTGCCCGATGTACGTCGCACAGTGAGCTTGTCCGTGAGCGGGGAGTGGAGCGGCGACATCATCTTCGGCCAACTCGTGACCGGTCCATCGCGCGCGATGCGACCGATGCCCGTCGCGCTCGCTCTCACCCACTCCGGCTGTGATCTGGCTGGATGCCTCACGACGACGATCACGCTCGCCGAGTCAGCGGGCGTGCCCAGTGCGACGCGCATCGCTTCGGGCCTGTCCAGCGCGGCATTGAAGCCCACTGTTGTCGGGGTCGTCGTCCGCAGATCTGTGGGAGGGCTGGTGCTCGCAGAGCACGACGCCACGCTGACGATCGCGGCGATGGCCAAGCGCAGTGGTCCGGTGATTCGGCGTACGACGTTGGAGCAGGGCCCCACCGGCGAGGTCCTCACGGTGGCGCGCATCGCGCCCGTGCGCGCCACCATCACGATCGACGACCAGACGTTGAGCGGGACCGGAGAGTTGGTGAGGTCCCAGATCGTCGACTAGGTCCCCCCACTGTCGCCGAGTGTGCGCTCCCGTGCACGATCTCTGTCCGATCCGTGCACGGGAGCGCACACTCGTGGGGGGTGGCCGAGGCGGGACCGCGCCCGCCGCCCCACTAGCCTTCGGGCTATGGCGCGCACACTGAATCTGGCCCTCATCCCCGGTGATGGCATCGGCACCGAAGTGGTGGCCGAGGCCCTCAAGGTCCTCGACGCCGTCCGCGGCGACATGACCGTCATGACGCAGGAGTACGACCTCGGTGCGCGCCTGTACAACCGCACCGGCGAGACCCTCCCCCCGGCGATGCTGGAGGAGTTGCGCGGGTACGACGCGATCTTGCTCGGCGCCATTGGTGACCCCAGCGTCCCGCCCGGCGTCCTCGAGCGCGGTGTGTTGCTGCCGCTGCGGTTCGAGCTCGACCATCACCTGAACTACCGTCCGGTCAAGCTCTACCCGGGTGTCACCTCACCACTCGCGGGCAAGGGCCCGGACGAGATCGACTTCGTCGTCTTCCGCGAGGGCACCGAGGGACCGTACGTGGGCGCCGGCGGCGTCCTGCGCAAGGGCACCCCCCAAGAGGTCGCCACCGAGGAGAGCATCAACACGGCCTACGGCGCCGAGCGCATCATCCGCGAGGCCTTCCTGCGCGCGATGCGCCGCCGCAAGCACGTGACACTGGTGCACAAGACCAACGTGCTCACCAACGCGGGCAGTATGTGGAAGCGCACCTTCGATCGCGTGGCCGCCGAGTTCCCCGAGGTCGCCACCGACTATCAGCATGTCGACGCCGCAGCGATGTTCTTCATCACCCAGCCCGAGCGCTTCGACGTCGTCGTCACCGACAACCTCTTCGGCGACATCCTCACCGACATTGGCGCGGCCATTGGGGGTGGCATTGGCCTCGCGGCCAGCGGCAACCTCGATCCAAGCCGCAGCAATCCGAGCATGTTCGAGCCGGTCCACGGCTCGGCGCCGGACATCGCCGGCCAGGGCAAGGCCGATCCGACCGCCACGGTGCTGAGCCTCGCGCTGCTGTTGGACTTCATCGGCGAGGAGGACAAGGCCGCCCGAGTCGAGGCGGCGGTGGCTGCCGATCTCGCCGCACGGGGAGACGCCGTCCGGTCCACCAGTCAGATCGGCGATGCCCTCGGCGCCGGGTCGGCGGACTAAGTACCCTTCGTCCATGACGACTTCGGCCGACGCCCCTCGACTCGCAGACACTCATCTGTGGCCGATTGAGGTAACGCCGAATGACGCCCTCGTCCCCGCTGGGCGCCGCGCGGAGATCCTCGCCAACCCCGGATTCGGCCAGCACTACACCGACCACATGGTCCGGGCGACCTGGACCGAGGGTGAGGGCTGGCATGACGCCGAACTCGTGCCCTACCAGCCGTTGACGTTCGATCCGGCGACCAACTTCCTGCACTACGGCCAGGCGATTTTCGAGGGCCTCAAGGCATACAAGCACGCCGACGGCTCCATCTGGCTCTTCCGGCCGCTCAAGAACGCCACCCGGTTCAACAACTCCGCCCGCCGCCTCGCGATGGCTGAGTTGCCGGCGGAATTGTTCATCGCGTCGATCGCAGCACTCGTGAGTGCTGATCGCGACTGGACCCCGAGTGGCGCCGAAGCATCGCTCTACCTGCGTCCGTTCATGCTCGGCACCGAGCGTGGCCTCGGCGTTCGCCCATCCCGGGAGTACCAGTACCTCCTCATCGCGTCGCCGGCCGGTGCGTACTTCTCGAAGGGGATTCATCCCGTGACGGTGTGGCTCTCCGACGACTACGTGCGCGCAGCACCCGGTGGCACCGGCGAGGCCAAGTGCGCGGGCAATTACGCCGCCTCCCTGGTTGCCCAAGCCGAAGCCGCCCAGCATGGCTGTGATCAGGTCGTCTGGCTCGACGCCGCCGAGCATCGGTGGATCGAAGAAATGGGCGGCATGAACCTGTACTTCGTCTACGGGTCCGGTGATCAGGCCCGCATCATGACCCCGTCGCTCACCGGCGCGTTGCTGCCGGGTGTGACCCGCGACTCGCTCCTTACCGTCGCGCAGGACCTCGGCATCAGGGCCGAGGAAGGGCGCATCAGCGTCGAGGAGTGGAAGGCCGGCTGCGCCTCGGGGGAGATCACCGAGGTCTTCGCCTGTGGCACCGCCGCCGTAGTGACTCCCGTCGGTGAGGTGAAGTCGCGCATGGGCAACTGGACCGTGGGCAACGGCGGAGCGGGTGAGGTCACCATGCGCCTGCGCCAGGCCCTGCTCGATATCCAGACCGGCGCGGTGCCCGACAAGCACGCCTGGATGCACAAGATCATCGACGCTGACTAGGCGTCCCGTGCGCGAGGCGCCCCCGGTGTGTCGCCGAGGGTTCCCCGAGGATCCCTTCAAAGACCAAGCCCAGAAGGGGTATGCTCTTCCCGTGCTTCACGCCAGCATCATCATTACCTAGCGCATCGGCGCCGCGACGCGGCATCGATGCGCAGCCCTTCGCACCCGCGGGGGGCTTTTTGCTTGAGGAGGACCGACATGGCCACGCTGCCTCTCGGCGATGACTTCCACGTCTACGACACGACCCTGCGCGACGGCGCGCAGCGTGAGGGAATCGCCTACTCGGTCGCTGACAAGCTGGCGGTGGCCCGCCTACTCGACGACTACGGGGTCGGCTTCATCGAGGGTGGTTGGCCTGGCGCCCTGCCGAAGGACACTGAGTTTTTCGCGCGGGCTCGCGAGGAGATCGACTTCAAGACCGCCCAACTCGTCGCCTTCGGTGCGACCCGCAAGGCGGGGGTCACGGTGCAGGACGATCCGCAGGTCAAGGCCCTGCTCGACTCCCAGGCTCCTGTCGTCACCCTGGTGGCCAAGTCCGACGTCCGCCATGTCGCCGAAGCGCTGCGCACGACCAACGAAGAGAACCTCGCGATGATCGCCGACACGGTGCGCTTCTTGCGCGAGCACGACCGCCGCGTCTTCGTCGACATGGAGCACTTCTTCGACGGTTATAAGCACGATCGTGACTACGGCGTGCGCATCCTCGAGGTGGCCTTCGAGGCTGGCGCCTCGGTCGGCGTCATGTGCGACACCAACGGGGGCATGCTCCCGCAGGGCATGTATGCCGTGGTGCAGGACGTCCTCGCGCGCTCCGGCGTGCGCCTCGGCATTCACTGCCAGGACGACACCGGCTGCGCCATCGCCAACACGATCTCGGCGGTCGAGGCAGGCGTCACCCATGTGCAGTGCACGGCCAACGGCTACGGCGAACGCACCGGCAACGCCGACCTCTTCCCGGTCGTGGCCAACCTCGAGACCAAGCTCGATCTTCGCGTGCTCCCCGAGGGCAAACTCCGCGAGACGATGCGCATCTCGCACGCCATCGCCGAGATCGCGAATATCGCTCCGGACACCCACCAGCCCTACGCCGGAGTCTCGTCGTTCGCCCACAAGGCGGGCCTGCACGCGAGCGCGCTCAAGGTCAACGCCGAGCTCTACAACCACATCGATCCGGCGCTGGTCGGCAATGACCAGCGCATCCTCATCACCGAGATGGCGGGGCGCGCCTCGGTGGAGCTGAAGTCGCGAGAACTCGGCCTCGATATCGCTGATGACCCCTCGACACTCTCCAAGGTCGTCGAACGGGTGAAGGAGCTGGAGGCACGCGGCTGGACCTTCGAAGCTGCCGATGCCTCGTTCGAATTGCTCGTGCTCGATGCCGGCGACCAGGGTCGGCCACAACCGTTCACCGTGGAATCGTGGCGCACCATCGTCGAGCAGCAGACCGACGGCCGCGTGCTCAGCGAGGCAACCGTGAAGGTTCATGCCGGTGGACGACGAGCGATCGCCACCGCTGAAGGCAACGGCCCCGTCAACGCACTCGACCGGGCGATGCGCGAGGCGCTCGTCGAACTCTTCCCGGCACTGCAGTCCGTGCACCTCACCGACTACAAGGTGCGCATCCTCGAGGGCGTTGCTGGCACCGACGCAGTGACACGAGTCCTCATCGGCAGCAGCGACGGTCGCAAGAACTGGACCACCGTCGGGGTCCACGAGAACGTCATCGCCGCGTCCTGGACCGCGCTCGAGGACGCTCTGGCCTACGGACTCCTTCGCTCGGCCGACTGACTGGGCCTTCTTTCGTCACATGTGGGGGCTAAGCCCCCGGAACTGGCGAAAGAACGAGGGTGGTTGCCGTTCGGCTCGGGCGAGCCTGACAGGTAGGGTCACGGCGTGCGTATCGCCCGAGTTGCCCTAGGTACCGACGTGGTCTTTGCCTCCGTGGAGGGGGACATCGACGAGCGGATGTCCGTCCTGCCTGACGATGCCCTCCTACGGATCATCGACGTGCATCCCTTCGGTGAGATCACCTTCACCGGCCAGCAGATCACCGGCGCCCAGGCCCGGCTTCTGGCCCCTGTGCTGCCGAGCAAGATCGTCGCGGTGGGCAAGAACTACGCCGCCCACGCGGCGGAGATGGGCGGCACTCCGCCGGCCGAGCCGATGATCTTCCTCAAGCCCAATACCTCCGTCATTGGACCCGATACGCCGATCCGACTGCCAGCGATGTCCCAGCAGGTCGAGCACGAGGCCGAACTCGCGATCGTCATTGGTCGGCTCTGCCAGGACGTGCCCCTGGAGCGCGTCAACGAGGTCATCCTCGGCTACACCTGCGCCAACGACGTGACCGCGCGCGACCTGCAGAAGACCGATGGCCAGTGGGGGCGGGCGAAGGGGTTCGACACCTTCTGCCCGCTCGGCCCCTGGGTGGTCACCGACCTCGACCCGAGTGACCTCGCCATCTCGTGCGAAGTGGAAGGCGAGGCGCGCCAGTCCGGGCGCACCAGTGAACTCGTACACGACGTACCGAGCCTGGTGTCGTGGATCAGTCAGGTGATGACGCTGCTGCCCGGCGACGTCATCTTGACCGGCACCCCCGCCGGAGTGGGGCCGCTGCGCGATGGAGAGGAAGTGACCGTGACCATTGAGGGCATCGGCACGCTGGCCAACGAGGTGATCGCGTGAGCGACGTGCGCGTCCGGTTCTGTCCCTCGCCCACGGGCAATCCACACGTCGGCATGGTGCGCACGGCGCTGTTCAACTGGGCCTACGCGCGGCACACCGGCGGCACCTTCGTCTTCCGCATCGAAGACACCGACGCCGAGCGTGACTCCGAAGAGTCCTACGACATGTTGCTGGACTCCCTGCGCTGGCTCGGACTGGACTGGGACGAGGGCCCCGAAGTTGGTGGCCCCTACGGTCCCTACCGGCAGTCCGAGCGCATGGACATCTATGCCGATGTGGCCCGGCGACTTCTGGAGTCCGGTCACGCCTACCCCTGCTACTGCACGGCCGAGGAGTTGGAGGCCGAGCGGGAGAAGGCGCGCGCCGAGGGTCGCGCGCAGGGATACGTCGGCACCTGCCGTCACCTGACCGCGGAGGAGCGCGCGGCCCGCGAGGCCGAAGGTCGGTCCGCGGTCATCCGCTTCGCCATGCCTGAGCACGACTTCACCTGGAACGACCTCGTCCGCGGCGAGATCACCTTCACGCGCGACAACGTGCCCGACTACGTCATCGTGCGCGCGAACGGCGACCCGCTCTATACGCTCGTCAACCCGGTCGACGACGCGCTCATGCGGATCACCCACGTGTTGCGCGGGGAGGACCTGCTGTCGTCAACGCCTCGCCAGATCGCGATGTACGCCGCGCTCGCTGACATCGGTGTCGGCGACGGTGGCACGCCGCGCTTCGGTCATCTGCCCTATGTGATGGGGGAGGGCAACAAGAAGTTGTCGAAGCGCGATCCGGAGTCCTCACTGCTCATGTATCGCGAGGAGGGCTATCTGCCCGAAGGCCTGCTCAACTACCTAGCGTTGCTCGGCTGGTCAATGGGCGATGACCAGGAGTTCTTCTCCCCGCAGCAGATGGCGGAGGCGTTCGACGTCTCACGGGTGAGCCCTAACCCGGCTCGTTTTGACCTGAAGAAGTGCACAGCCATCAACGGCGACTGGATCCGCAGTCTGTCGGTCGACGACCTTGCGCAGCGGATCGTGCCCTACCTCGCGGCAGCCGACCTGGTCGGCGTACCCCTGACGCCGGAGCAGGAGCGCATCCTCGACGAGGGGGTGCCTCTGGTCCAGGAGCGCATGGAGACGCTCAAGCAGGCGGTCGGGATGCTCGGGTTCCTCTTCGTGGCGGACGACGACTTCGCGATCGACGAGGGCCAGTCGGTCGCCGACGAGTCCTCCCAGGCCGTGATCGGCGCAGCAATCGAGTCCCTATCGGGCCTGCGGGAGTGGAAGGCGGCGGATATCGAGACTGGTCTGCGCGCCGCCCTGATCGACGGGTTGGGGCTGAAGCCCAAGCTCGCCTTCGGTCCGGTCCGGGTCGCCGTCACCGGACGCAAGATCTCTCCACCGCTCTTTGAGTCGATGGAGATCCTCGGTCGCGACCGCTCCCTGGCCCGCTTGGCCGCTGCACGAGTCATCTGAACGGACGGGTATACTCCCCGGGTCGCTTCGCGCACCACGCGAGGAGATGCCCATGGGGTATGGGGTAATTGGCAGCCCAACTGATTCTGGTTCAGTTAGTCTAGGTTCGAGTCCTGGTACCCCAGCGAGTTCACGTGCTCTCTCACGTGCGCACGGCCCCGTTGTGTAGCGGCCTAGCACGCCGCCCTCTCAAGGCGGTAGCGCGGGTTCGAATCCCGTCGGGGCTACGCGATGAGGGGGGTCTGCTTCGGCAGGCCCCCCTCTTTTGGTTCCCGATACCTCGCCGAATGTGCACTCCCGCGCAGGATTTCGCGGCGTTTCGTGCGCGCCGGTGCACACTCGGCGGGGGGTTAGGTCGACAGGCGCTGGACCTCAGCGAGCAGCTGCTCGCGCAGGCGCGCGGACGGCTTGGCGAGCCCGTCGGCCGGTCCCGAGATGCTTACGGCGAGCAGCACGTCGCCGTCGGCCGAGCGAATCGGCGCGCTGATCGACCCCACTCCCGGGGCCCGTTGTCCCACGCTGTGCGCCCATCCGCGTCGGCGCACTGCCGCCAGATCCGCCTCGTCGTACGCTGCCCCGTTGAGCAGCCGGGATCGCTCGAATTCGTCGAGCCACGCGACCAGCACCTGGGCACCCGAGCCGGCACCGAGCGTGAGCAAGGAGCCCACCGGCACGGTGTCGCGTAGACCCGACGGCGGTTCGGCGGCCGCGACGCACAGGCGTTGGTCACCGATGCGGCGATAGGCCTGGGCGCTTAGTCCGGTGGCTTCACGCAGGCGATGGACGGCCTCCTCGGCAATGGGGCGCACCTCGTCGAGGCCCGCGGCCCAGCGAGCGGTGCGCGGGCCGAGGGTGAAGCGGCCGAGGTCATCGCGCATAAGCACGCCGTGGCACTCCAGCGCAACGGCCAACCGGTGCGTCGTGGCCCGCGGGATTTCGGTGCGCTTGGCCAGCTCCGCCAGGGGGAGTGGCTCGGTGGCCACGGCATCGAGGAGGGCCACGGTCTTGTCCACGACGCCGACTCCGCTAGACTCGTCCACACAGTGATACTGGCGTCTCACATACTGAGATGTCAATCATGAACACGGATGCAGGAGGCGCACATGGGCCGCACACTCGCCGAGAAGGTCTGGGAAGACCACGTCGTACGACGTGCCGAGGGCGAACCGGACCTGCTCTACATCGACCTGCACCTCGTGCACGAGGTGACGAGCCCGCAGGCCTTTGATGGACTACGCGTGAGCGGCCGCGTCGTGCGACGCCCCGACCTCACCGTGTCCACCGAGGACCACAACGTCCCGACGATCGATATCGACAAACCGATTGCCGATCCGGTGAGTGCAGCGCAGGTCGACGCATTGCGGCGCAATTGTGCGGAGTTCGGCGTCCCGCTGTACTCCCTGGGCAATGTCGAGCAGGGCATCGTGCACGTTGTCGGGCCGCAGATGGGCTTGACCCAGCCGGGCATGACCGTGGTGTGTGGCGACTCGCACACCTCGACACACGGAGCCTTCGGCGCCCTCGCCTTTGGCATTGGCACCAGCGAGGTCGAGCACGTGCTCGCCACGCAGACGCTGCCGCTCAAGCCGTTCAAGACGATGGCCATCACCGTGAACGGTGCGCTTCCCGAGGGCGTGACCGCCAAGGACTTGATCCTCGCCGTCATCGCCAAGATCGGGACCGGAGGCGGTCAGGGCTACGTCCTGGAGTACCGCGGCGAGGGTGTGCGCGGCCTGTCGATGGAAGGCCGCATGACGCTGTGCAACATGTCGATCGAGGCCGGTGCCCGCGCGGGCATGGTGGCGCCCGATGAGACGACGTTCGCCTACCTCGAGGGCCGCGACCGCGCGCCCAAGGGAGCGGAGTGGGATGCCGCGGTCGAGTACTGGCGCTCTCTGGTCACCGACGACGATGCGGAGTTCGACGCCGAAGTGGTGATCGAGGCCAGTGAACTCAGCCCATTCGTCACGTGGGGCACCAATCCCGGCCAGGGTGCGCCCCTATCGGCGACGGTCCCGTCGCCGGACGACGCCAAGGATGAGGTCGAGCGCGTTGCGATCGAGCGGGCGCTGGACTACATGGGACTGACCGCGGGGATGCCGTTGCGCGACATCACCGTCGACACCGTCTTTCTGGGCTCCTGCACCAACGGTCGCATCGAGGACCTGCGAGCGGCTGCCGACGTGCTGCGCGGTCACCAGGTCGCGGACGGCGTTCGCATGCTCGTTGTCCCCGGGTCCGCGCGCGTGCGGTTGCAGGCGGAGAGTGAGGGACTGGACCAGATCTTCCTCGACGCGGGCGCTGAGTGGCGTGGCGCCGGATGCTCGATGTGCCTGGCGATGAACCCCGACAAGCTCGCACCGCAGGAGCGCAGCGCGTCCACGTCGAACCGCAATTTCGAGGGCCGCCAGGGCCCGGGTGGTCGCACGCACCTGGTGTCCCCGCAGGTGGCTGCGGCCACCGCCGTCACCGGGCACCTCGCCTCGCCCGCCGACCTCGCCAACGCCTAGGAGATCTGTCATGGACGCTTTCACCACGCACACCGGTACGGCCGCTCCGCTGCGGCGCAGCAACGTCGACACCGATCAGATCATTCCGGCTGAATTCCTCAAGCGGATCACCCGGCACGGCTTCGAGGACGCGCTCTTTCAAGCCTGGCGCCAGGACCCCGAGTTCGTGCTCAATCGCCCCGAGTACCAAGGTGTTTCCATCCTTGTGGCCGGTCCGGACTTCGGTACCGGATCTTCGCGCGAGCACGCGGTGTGGGCGCTGCAGGACTACGGCTTCGCGGTTGTCCTGTCATCTCGCTTCGCCGACATCTTCCGCGGCAACTCGGGCAAGGCCGGCTTGCTCACCGCCCTGGTCGATCAGGACGTCATCGAGCAACTGTGGACCCTCGTCGAGGCGGATCCCAGCACGTCGATCACGGTTGACCTTGACGCGCAGACGGTCGCGGCCGGAGACCTCACCGCCACCTTCGAGGTCGATCCCTACGTTCGCTGGCGGTTGATGGAGGGCCTCGACGACGTGGGAATCACGCTCCAGAACGAGCACCTGATCTCAGAGTTCGAAGGCTCTCGTCCGTCGTTCAAGCCGACCACCGTCGGCTGACATCCGCGGACCTTGGTCGCAGGCCCAGATCACGTTGCCCAGCAACGAGATTCACGTCACGCGACATTCCGGGGAGTCGGTGGTGAAAGCACCCTGTACGTCGTACTAGGGTGAGGCCGACGCCGGTCACCGGACCGGCCCTGCCGACTACAGTCGGCCTGACTTCCCTCCGGAGGGGACTGACGTGAACAAGCAAGATCTCATCGAGTCTGTGTCGACTCAGCTCGGCCACAGCAAGCGCGATGTCACCGACATCGTTGAGGCGACTCTCACCGAACTCAAGCGCGCCGTGTCGCGTGGCGAGAAGGTGGCCCTCAGCGGTTTCGGCGTTTTTGAGCGCGCCCAGCGCAATGCCCGCATGGGCCGCAATCCGCAGACCGGCGAGGCCGTGAAGATCAAGGCCACCAAGCTGCCGAAGTTCCGCGCTGGCGCGGAGTTCAAGGCTGTTGTTTCGGGCGCCAAGAAGGTCGCCGCCCCGGCGAAGCCCGCCGCCAAGAAGGCCGCTCCGGCCAAGAAGGCTGCACCGGCGAAGAAGGCTGCCGCCAAGAAGGCTCCGGCCAAGAAGGCTGCCGCCAAGAAGGCTGCCGCCAAGAAGGCTCCGGCCAAGAAGGCTCCCGCCAAGAAGACCGCGGCCAAGAAGACCACCGCGCGCAAGCGCTAGGACTTCTGCACGACATCGCGAAGGGGTCGGATCCGCAGGGATCCGGCCCCTTCGTCATTCCCGGTGTCCGACCCTTGTGGTGGGTTGCGCGGCAAAGAAACCCACCACGACGGTCGGAAACCGGGGTTTCTACAGCAACGCCGCAGTGTGTGGGCCGACACCGAGGCGACGGGCATCCCACAGCCCGATCTCGTCGTCGACGTCGCGACGTAGCCGTGCAAACTGTCCGGGGACATCGTCGAGGATCGGCGCAGCGCCACTCGCTGCGTGGGCGGCACACGATCGATCGCCGAAGGCGGGGGCCAGTTCGGCTCCCAGGCGACTCATGAGCATCGTCGTCCCGACCCCCTCCGCGTCAGCGATGAACGCGCGCTCGTGGTGGGCTCCGCGATCGAGAGCCGTGGTGAGGTCCCCAGTCGTCACGGCAGGGACATCGGGGAGCAGGACCGCGACGGCTGCGTAGTGTGCGGCGGCGCGGGCAACTTCGGCGTTCAACCCAGCTCCCGAATCCGGCACGACCTTCACCTCGTCCAGGACGGCCGCCGCTTCGCTATCAGCGACAACGACGATGTGGTCGACGAATTCGCACGATCGGGCCGCATCGATGACGTCCCGAACCATGGCCTCGGCCAGCGCCATCCGGTCGGTGCGGTCCCAGGTGGCAAGCCTGCCTTTGGGCGTGGCCAGCCGCACCGGCAGCAGCAGGGTCCAGTGGGCGGGCACCTCGCCATCCAAGCGCACCCGACGTCATCGGCAGGTCGCGGGACCGCTGAGATCAGGACAGCGGGCGCCGCTTCCTGACAAACTCGAGGGGGACATGGAGGTGGAGCATTGAGACGGGTGAGCAAGCGCGACGGGTTGGGATTCGCCTACCGGTTTGCGGCGCTCATTCTCCACCCGCTCATGCGACTGATCACCAAGCGCGAGTGGTGTGGCACGGAGAATCTCGACGTCGACTCCGGCATCGTGGTCGCCGCCAATCATCTGTCCTGGTTCGACCCCATCGTGATCTCGCATGTCCTGTGGGACAACGATCGTCCGCCGCGGTTCCTGGCTAAGGACGTGCTTTTTCGAGCGCCCGGGGTGGGCTGGATCATGCGCAACGCGGGGCAGATCCCCGTGGTCCGCGGAACCAAGGATGCGGCGGCGGCGGTGCAGGCCGCTGTGGACGCCGCCCAGGCGGGGGAGTGTGTCCTGGTCTACCCCGAGGGCACCATCACCAAGGATCCGGACCTGTGGCCGATGTCCGCCAAGACCGGCGCCGCCCGAATCGCCTTGACCGCCGGTGTGCCCGTCATCCCGCTCGCACACTTTGGCGCGCAGGACGTGATGGGCCCCTACCGCAAGGAGTTCAAGGCCTTCCCGCGCAAGACCATGCGGGTCATCGTCGGACCACCGGTGGCACTCGACGACCTCTACCGCGGTGGACAGGTGGACAATGCCACTTTGCACGAGGCCACGGACCGCATCATGGCCGCCATCACCGAACTGCTTCGACAGATTCGCAAGGAGGAGTCATGAGCCGAGTCGCCGTCATGGGATCGGGTTCCTGGGGCACGGCATTCGCCATGATTCTGGCCGATGCCGGTGGGGACGTGGTCATGTGGAGCCGCGATCCCGAAGCGGCCCGGGAGATCAACGAGGAACACGTCAACCGTCGCTACCACGATGGCATTGCCCTGCCCGAGGGAATCCGCGCCACCGGGGACGCGGCCGAGGCACTCGCGGACGCACCCCTGGTGGTGCTCGCCGTTCCCGCGCAGACCCTGCGCGACAACCTTGGTCGATGGCGTGATCAGGTCGCCGACGGAGCGGTTCTCGTGAGTTTGATGAAGGGCATCGAGGCGGGCACGACGATGCGAATGAGCCAGGTGATCGAGCAGGTGGCCGGGGTCTCCCCGGCTCAGGTCGCTGTCGTCTCCGGGCCCAACCTCGCGCGCGAGATCGCGTTGCGGCAGCCCGCGGCAACCACGGTGGCCTGTTCTGATGAGGGCAGCGCTCGTCGCCTACAGGATGCGTGTACGACGGACTACTTCCGCGCGTACTGGACCACCGATGTAGTGGGTGTCGAGATCGGCGGCTCAGTCAAGAACGTCATCGCGCTCGCCAACGGCATTGCCGTCGGTGCCGGATTTGGCGAGAACTCGCAGGCTGCGCTCATCACCCGTGGACTTGCCGAGATGGCGCGACTCGGGATGGCGCTCGGGGCGGACCCACTCACCTTCCAGGGGCTGGCGGGTGTGGGCGATCTCATCGCCACCTGCCAGTCACCCCTCTCACGCAATCGCACCTTCGGGGTCAACCTCGGCAAGGGGCTCACGGTCGAGGAGACCATCGCGAAGACGCAGCAGACCTGTGAGGGGGTCAAGAGTTGCCAGTCCATCCTTGACCTCGCCCGGGCAACCGGTGTCGAGATGCCCATCACCGAACAGGTGGTGCAGGTTGTTCATCACGGGATGGGTCCGATGGACATGCTGCAGGCCTTCATGTCCCGCTCCCCAAAGCCGGAAGCCTCCCTGTACTAGGCGTCACACATTCGCGAGCGCGGCGGCGAGGTCCTGCCAGAGATCCTCGACGGATTCGATGCCGACGGAGAGCCGTAGGAGGTTTTCGGGGACCTCGGCGCTCTCCAATGGCCAGCGTCGACGCCGTTCGATCAGCGACTCCACACCCCCGAGGCTGGTGGCGTGCACCCATAGGTCTGTGCTGCGCGCGACCCGCTCGGCGCCTTCGGCCCCTCCAGCGACCTCGATCGACAACATCGTTCCCGGCCCGGACATCAGACGCCGCATGCGCTCGTAGCCAGGGTCATCCTTCAGTCCCGGATAGCGCACGCGCTCAACAGCCGCATGCTCCCGCAGGCGCTCAGCGAGCACCAGGGCGCTGGCCTGTGACCGCTCATAGCGGACCGACAAGGTGCGCAACCCGCGCAGGATCAGGTAGCACTCCAATGCACCCGGCGCGCCGCCAAGGATCGTTCGCCGGAAGCGCAGCGCCGCCGCGCGGTCCGCATCCGCCGTCACGGCGATGCCCATCAAGCCGTCCGAATGCCCTCCGATGGACTTGGTGGCGCTGTGGAGGACGACGTCCGCCCCCATCTCGAGGGGACGCTGACCCAGGGGAGTGGCGAAGGTGCTGTCGACGACCAGGAGCCCGGAAGCGCCCGCGCGAATCGCCGGGATATCGGCGATCTCCAGCATGGGGTTCGTCGGCGACTCCACCCAGATCGCATCGGCCCCTGCCGCGGCGGCGATGACCGCCTCAGTGTCGGCAATGTCGACCAGACGTAGGGCGATGCGTCCGATGTCGTTCAACTCGCGCAGACGTACCGAGACCCCGGTGTACGTAAACCGAGCCGCGACGACGACAGCTCCCATGGGCAGCAGATCGATGATCGCTCCTGCAGCGGCCATGCCGGACGCGAAGGCGACGGCCTCGCCGCCTTCGAGTGGGCCCATGGCCTCCTCGAGTGCCTGCATGCCGTGCGTGCCATCGCGCGCGTACTCCGGCTCAGCTCCGGCGTAATACGTCGAGGCCGGCTCGATCGGCTGATTGATCGGCTGCCCCGGCTCGACCGGGGGCCGTCCCCCATGCACCAGCCAGCTCTCCATGGACCACTTCGGCATGGCGTGACCCTAGCCCCCGCGTGAGCAGATAGCGTCTCGGGCGTGACCGAACGACCGCTGCGCGTGCTCGTGATCTTCGGTGGCCGCAGTAGCGAGCATGAGATCTCCTGTCTCAGTGCCGCGGGGGTGCTGCGTGCGCTGGATCGCACTCGCTACGACGTACGCGCGGTGGGCATCTTGCCGGACGGTCGGTGGGTCAGCGCCCCGGACGATCCAGAACTCATCACCGCGGCGCCTGGTCAGGCGCTCCCCAGCGTCCCGGAATCGGGTGAGCACGCCGTGCTTTTGCCGGAGCCGCTGGGCACCCGTGGGATCGCCGAAGCGGTCGCCGACGTCGACGTCATCTTCCCGGTGCTTCATGGACCCTGGGGTGAGGATGGCACGATTCAAGGGCTGCTTGAGATGGCCGGGGTCCCCTATGTCGGATCGGGTGTCTTTGCGTCCGCCGCGGCCATGGACAAGGGCCACATGAAGGCAATGCTGGCGCACGCGGGATTGCCGGTGGGGGACTACGTCATGGTGACGCCGCGCGATCGTGCGCGCGACGCTGACCTGGCTGCGCGGCTGCGGCATTTGGCGTTGCCATGGTTCGTGAAGCCGGCGCGTGCCGGGTCCTCGGTGGGGATCACTCGCGTGATGGATGCCGCGCGAGTGCAGGAGGCGTTCGACGAGGCCGTGCGCTGGGATCCGCGCGTCATCGTTGAAGCGGGCGTGATCGGCGCCCGCGAAATTGAGTGCGGGGTTCTCGCTGACGTCGACGGGAGTCCGATCGCTAGTCGGTGCGCGGAGATCCGGGTGCGGCCGGGTCGTGACTTCTATGACTACGAGGCCAAGTACCTCGACGACGCGGCCGAGCTCATCGTTCCCGCGGATCTCCCCGGTGATGTCGAGTCACAGGTCCAAGAACTCGCCGTACGTGCCTTCGAGGCGCTCGACTGCGAAGGACTGGCGCGTGTGGACTTCTTCGTCACCGAGGACGCGATCGTTATCAACGAGGTCAACACGATGCCGGGCTTTACGCCGATCTCGATGTTTCCGCGCATGTGGGATGAGAGTGGGGTGGCGTACGCCGAACTCATCGATCGCCTCATCGCCGACGCGGTGCGTCGTGGGACCGGCCTGCGTTAACTACTTCAGCGCCGGCGCGAGATCAAGCAGCACGTCCGCGGGCGCGGCATAGGCGTCGGGAACGGCGACCTCGATGTAGATCGGCTCGCTCGCCGACGGCCAGGTGACCGCGTAGAACACGTCACCGCCCGTAGCCGCGACCGGGAGCCACGCGATGCCGTCGACCTCGAGGAGCGCGGAGTCGGCAGCCAGTTGCGGTGGCCGGGGCATGCCGCAGCGCCAGGTGATCGGAGGTTCGCCCCACGCTGCCGTACCGGGCTCACCGGTGGGACGACGTCCTGCTCCGTTGACGGTGTCGGGCAGCGACACCTGGGCGCAGGCCGGACTTGGGGCTTCGGGTGATGGGACGGCGACGTCTCGACCGCAGCCGGTAGCGGTCAGGGTGAGGGCCGCGCCGAGAAGGGCGACGCCGATGCGATGCGGGGTCGAGGCCCCCGAGGTCACAGGTGAACGACGGGGCACGTCAGGGTGCGGGTGATGCCGGAGACCTGCTGGATGCTCGTGAGGATGTCTCGACCGAGGGCGTCCATCGACTCGGCTTCCGCGCGCACGATGACGTCGTACGGGCCGGTGACGTCCTCGGCAGAGATGACTCCGGGTATCTCATTGATCGTGCTCACGACGTTGACGGACGTGCCAACCTCGGTCTGCACCAGGATGTAGGCCTGTACGGTCACGTCGAACTCCCATTTCTGCCTGTCGGCGGGCTGCCGTCCCGACCAAGCGGGGGTGGAGCGAGACTAGCGGTCGAGGCCCGATTCGGCAGAATCCGGGCAGGACCTGCGACAGTCCTGGGAGGAATCCGATGGCGACAGGCGAGACAGTCGGCGACATGGGTGAGATCGCCCTGGTCGAACGTATCCGCGTGGCAGTCGGTGCGTCGGGCGCTCAGGTGGAGGTCGGGCCTGGCGATGATGCCGCCGTACTTGGCGTTCCGGACGGACGCATGGTGGTCACCACGGACATGCTGGTCGAGGGCCGACACTTCCGCCGCGACTGGTCCAGCGCCGAGGACATCGGGCACAAGGCAGCCGCCGAGAACCTCGCGGACCTCGCCGCCATGGGGGCTCGCCCGGTCGGGATCGTGGTCGCCTTGGCCCTCCCGGAATCCACCGAGGTCGCCTGGGTGGACAGTTTCCTTGACGGGCTGCTCGCCGAGACGCGGCGAGGCGGAGCAGCTCTGGTGGGGGGAGACCTCGTATCGGGGAATCAGGTCGTCGTGTCGGTCACCGCGCTGGGTGAGCTTGACGGGCGCCCACCGGTACTTCGCTCGGGAAGTCAGATCGGCGATGTCGTGGCCCTGTGCGGAGAGGTGGGGCGGGCAGCTGCCGGCCTCGCCGTCCTCTCCCGAGGCTTCCGTTCTCCGAGGGCGCTGGTGGACGCGCACAGGCGCCCCATGCCGGACTACGCCGCGGGACCGCGCGCGGCGTTGGCCGGGGCTACGGCGATGCTGGATGTGAGCGACGGGCTGCTGCTCGACGCCGCGCGGCTGGCCCGCGCCTCCGGAGTGTGCATCGACGTCGACTCCGGCGCCCTGCCGATCCCGGAGGCGGTGCAGACGACCGCGGCGGCGTACAACCTCGATCCGCTCACCTGGGTTCTCGGCGGCGGTGACGACCACGCCCTGCTCGCGACGTTTGGCGCGGCTGATGTGCCCGACGGATTTGCCGTGATCGGACGGGTTATCGCGCGTGGCGACGGAGACGAGAGCGTTGATGTGCGCGTGGACGGTGAGCCGGTGACACCCCAGGGTTACGAGCACTTCCACGCCTAGGGCCGGATATGCCGACGCCCCCTAAGCAGACCGGATCACTTCAGGAGTGAACGTCCGCAGGGGGCGTACGGAGACGTGCGGAATGGGTTGCGCTAGGCGCGGGTGACCTTGCCCGCCTTGAGGCAGGAGGTGCACACGTTCAGCCGCTTGGGGGTGCGGCCAACGAGGGCACGCACGCGCTGGATGTTTGGGTTCCAGCGACGGGAGGTACGACGGTGCGAGTGGGAGATCGAATTGCCCCAGCCCGGGCCCTTGCCGCAAACATCACAGGTGGCAGCCACGGTGAAACTCCTCAAGGATCAGGGGCGGTCGGAATGTCCAAGCCCACGACAACCACCTGAGGGTAGCCGAGGAGGGGCCCGGACCTCAAACCGGGCGTCCCTCAGGCCGGATACGGTGTGCCGAACAGATCCGCCCGGGGTCCTGGCCCATCCTGCCGGAGGTGAGCATGTCTGCCGACCGCCCGTCGGTCTTGCACGCAGCCTCCGTGCGCGCCTGGGGAGAGCAGTCGCTCGCGGCGCTCGGCGAGGAGCGGGCCGCCATCGATGCGCTCAACGTCTTCCCTGTCCCCGATGGCGATACCGGCACCAACATGTTCCTCACGGTGGAGTCAGCCTGCGCGGCCATGGAAGAGGTGTGCGAACCCGGGGGTGCGCGCCTCGCCGATGTCGTCGGTGCCATGACGTACGGCGCCATGATGGGGGCCCGGGGCAACTCCGGGGTGATCTTGGCCCAGGTGATCCGGGGCGTTGCCACGGCACTCAGCGACTGCCGCGATGGTGATCGCTTGACCGCCGATCACATTCGCGCCGCTCTCCGGCGCGCCAGCGATGAGGCCTACGCGGCTGTTGCGCACCCGGTCGAGGGCACGATCCTCACCGTCGCACGAGCTGCCGCCGAAGCGGCAGAGGAGCACTCGGGCGACGACCTGATCGATGTGATCGCGGCCGCCGTGGAGGCTGCCCGCGCTGCCTTGGAGCGGACGCCGGACCAACTTCCCGTCCTGCGTGACGCAGGCGTCGTCGATGCCGGCGGCGCGGGCCTGGTGGTCGTGTATGACGCGCTCCTCGATGTCGTGACGGGTGTACGACGTCGACGCCCACGGCGCGACTCTCGACCCAAGCTTCCGGCTCCCGCCCGATCCGCTCACGGCCTACCTGTTGCCGAGGAGGGAGCGCCGGCGTACGAGGTGATGTACCTCCTGACCGCGCCCGCGGATCATGTCGATGTTCTGCGGTCGACGCTCGATCGTCTGGGTGACTCGTTGGTGGTGACCGGAGCCGATGAACTGTGGAACGTCCACGTCCATGTGCACGATGCGGGAGCTGCGATCGAGGCCGGCCTCACGGTGGGGCAACTCGACCGCATCCGCATCACCTATCTCCCGCCCACCGCGCCCGGAACCCCGCTGGAGGGACGCCGTCTGGTCGTGGTCACGCACGGGCCGGGTGTCGAGGCGCTGGTGATCGATAGCGACGGCATCGCGGTGCCGGCGAGACCTCGGCGCCGACCTTCGACGGGTGAGTTCAGCGAGGCCATCGCGGCTGCCCGGGCCGCGGAAGTGATCGTCATGCCCAGTGACTCGGATTCCTTGGCGGTAGCCGAGGCTGCTGCTGAGCAAGCACGCTCCTCCGGGGTGCGCGTGTCCGTGATCCCCACGCGTTCAGTCGTGCAAAGTCTCGCCGCAATCGCGGTGCACGATCCCGCGGCACGTTTCGACGAAGACGTCGTTGCCATGACACGCGCAGCAGGTGCCACCCGGTACGGCGCCGTCACGGAGGCTTCTCGCGAAGCGCTCACGATGGCCGGTCCGTGTGTGCCGGGTGACATCCTCGGCATAGCGGACGGTGACATTGTCGAGATTGGTGACAGCGTTCACGGGGTGGCTCTCGCGGTGGCCGAGCGTCTGCTGTCCTCGGGTGGCGAACTCCTTACCCTCGTGGGCGGGCAGGACGCTGATCCGACGTTGCTCGAGACGCTGGCCGACTCACTAAGCCGAGACCATGCCGGCATCGAGGTGGTGTCGCTCGAGGGTGGCCAACCGCTCTGGCCCATCATCATCGGGGTCGAGTAGCCGATGCGCCGCGTGACACTGGCCTCCCCGGTGGCCGATGTTGCCGGTGGGCGCACCGCCAAGGCGCTGCGCGAGGGCCTCGGCATCGAAACGGTCGATGACCTCCTGCGCCACTACCCGCGCCGCTATATCGACCCCGGTGATCTCACCGACCTGGACGCGCTCGCCACCGGGGAGCACGTGACCGTGCTCGCGGAAGTGATGTCCGCGACCAACCGGCGCATGCAGCAACGCAAGGGCACCATTACCGAGGTCGTGGTGTCCGACGGCCGTGGCCGACTGACCCTGGTCTTTTTCAATCAGGCATGGCGCACTCAGCGTCAGTTGCAGGTCGGTCGGCGTGGACTGTTCGCCGGGACCGTGTCGGCTTACGGTGGCACGCGGCAACTCGCGCATCCGCGGTTTGTCATGCTTCCCGACAGCAGCGATCTCGAGCCCGATAGTGAAGCGCAGGCGGCGTTTGCCGATTTGCTCATCCCGATCTACCCGGCGACCGCCGGCCTGCCCAGTTGGAAGATTCAGCAGACCATGCGTCTGGCCCTCGATGCCGTGGAGGACATCGTCGATCCACTGCCGGCCTCCGTGATCACCGACGAGGGATTCTTGTCCCTCGACCAGGCGCTGCGGCAGATCCATCGGCCGACGGATCAGGACGCGATCGAAGCCGCCCGCACGCGGCTTCGCTTCGACGAGGCCTTCGGCCTGCAGGTGGTGCTCGCCCAGCGCCGGGCTTTGCTCGAGGGTCAATCCGCGCTCCCTCGCCCACCGCGATCAGACGGATTGCTCGCCACCTTTGACGCGCAGCGACCGTTCGTCCTGACGGGGGCCCAGGAACGCGTTGGGGCCGAGATTGCCGAGGACCTGGGCAGCGATCACCCTATGCATCGGCTGCTGCAGGGGGATGTCGGCGCGGGCAAGACGCTCGTGGCCTTGCGGGCGATGCTGCAGGTTGTCGACGCGGGTGGCCAGGCTGCACTCCTGGCGCCTACGGAGGTGCTCGCCCAGCAGCACCTGCGCACGTTGCGAACCTTCCTCGGACCGATGGCGGAGTCCGGGCTCCTCGCCGGATCTGGGCCTTCCACGCGCATCGCCTTCCTCTCCGGCTCGCAGGGGGCCCGCCAGCGACGTGAACAACTCCTCGCGGTGGCGAGCGGGGAGGCCGGCATCGTGGTGGGTACCCACGCGCTGCTCGAGGACACGGTGACGTTCGCCGAACTCGGCATGGTCGTCGTGGACGAGCAGCACCGCTTCGGTGTCGAGCAGCGGGCAGTCCTAGGGGCGGCGGATCGTGACGGCCAGCGCCCTCATGTGCTCGTCATGACGGCGACACCGATTCCCCGAACGGTGGCGATGACCGTATTCGGAGATCTCGAGGTGAGCGTGCTCGACGAGTACCCACCGGGGCGGGGAGTAATCGCCACGCACGTGGTGGCCCCGCGCGAACAGCCGGCTCACCTGGCCCGGGCGTGGGCCCGCGTGCGCGAGGAGGTCGAGGCCGGGCGCAAGGTGTTCGTCGTCTGCCCCCGCATCGGGGATGAAGCCGACGACGGTTCCGACTCTGCGGAAGGTCCAGTGATGTCGAGCGTGCTTGACGTTGCCGATGAACTTCGCAAGCGATGGCTCACCGGGTTGCGGATCGGCATTTTGCACGGCCGCATGACAGCGGACGAAAAGGACGACGCCATGCGGCGGTTCACTGCTGACTCCGAGACCGCGGACGCCATCGATGTCCTGGTGGCCACCACGGTCATTGAGGTCGGTGTCGACGTGCCCGATGCCTCGACGATGGTCATCCTCGACGCTGATCGCTTTGGCATCTCGCAGTTGCATCAGCTCCGTGGACGCATCGCCCGCGGTGGGGGAGACGGACTGTGCCTCCTCGTGACCGCGGCCGACGCCGACTCGCCCGCCCGGGAGCGGCTCGCGGCCGTGGCCGCGACCACGGACGGCTTCGAACTCGCGCGCGTGGATCTTCAGGCGCGCCGCGAAGGCGATGTCCTCGGCACCGCCCAGTCGGGGAGCCGGTCGTCACTGCGCCTGCTCGAGGTGGTCCGCGACGAGGCCGTCGTGGAGCGAGCTCGCGTCGCGGCGACGACTCTGGTGGCGGAGGATCCACAACTCGAACACCACCCAGCGCTGCGCGAACACGTCAGCGCCATCAGCGACGACGACCGCTCGGACTACCTGGAAAAGGGCTGACGTGCGCATCATCGGTGGACGGGCAGGGGGCCGACGCCTTGTCGTGCCGCATGCCGGCACGCGTCCGACCACCGACCGAGTGCGCGAGGCGTTGTTCTCGAGTCTGGAGTCAATGCTCGGTGGATGGACTGGGCTCCGGGTACTCGATGCCTATGCCGGGTCTGGCGCGGTCGGCCTGGAGGCACTCAGTCGGGGGGCGGCGGAGGTCACGTTCGTGGAGCGCGATCGACGGGCGGCGACCCTGCTGCGTCGCAATATCGACGCGGTTGGCCTTCCGGGCGCGCGGGTGCTTGTCGCGGACGCCGCCACCGCGGATCCGACCGGACCGTTCGACCTCGCCTTCCTCGATCCCCCCTACGACGTACCCGATCGTGATGTCGCCGCGGTCCTCGAGCGCTGGGCGACCCCCTCGGTTCTCGACCAGGAGGCCCTCGTCATCGTGGAGCGCGAGGTCCGCTCGGGGGCCCCGTGGCCGGAGTCAGGTTGGGACTCGCTGCGTCGACGCGAATACGGGGAGACCGCGCTTTGGTACGGTCGGTTAGCGCTCTAGCGCCCAGTTCTCGAAGGGAGTGGCGATGCGCGTCGCGGTGTGCCCCGGCTCCTTCGATCCCGTCACCAACGGACACCTTGATGTCTTCGCGAGAGCGGCCAATGTGGCCGACCGCGTCATCGTTGCTGTCCTGGTGAATCGGTCGAAGTCGAGCCTGTTCACGGTCGACGAGCGAATCGAGATGCTCCGTGAGGTCGTGGCTCCCCTGAAGAACGTCGAGGTGGACTGCTTCCATGGGCTCCTCGTGGATTATTGCGCCGAGCACGACATCAGAGCCATCGTCAAGGGACTGCGCGCTGTGAGCGACTTCGACTACGAACTGCAGATGGCCCAGATGAACTATCGACTCGCGGGCGTGGAGACGCTCTTCGTCTCGACCAACCCCCTTTACAGTTATCTCTCGTCGAGCCTCGTCAAGGAGGTGGCGACGCACGGTGGGAGCGTGGCGGGCCTGGTGCCCGATCCGGTCCTGGAACGACTGCGTAAGCGTGTCGCGGCGCAGGCTTCGAAGAAGGAGTAAGCGTGGACGTCGATCAGCGACTCGAGGAACTCGCAATCCTCATCGAAGAGGCAAAGGCGGTGCCCCTGTCGGCATCCTGCATGGTGAACCGCGCCCAGGTCCTCGACATGATCGAGGACATCCGTGAGGCGCTGCCGGAGTCACTCAGCGATGCGGATCAACTCCTCGCCGAGCGCGAGGGCGTGGTAGCGGAAGGCCGGATCGAGGCCGACCGGCTCATCGCGGAGGCCCGGGCAGAGCAGATGCAGATGCTCTCGCAACATGAGGTCTACCTCGTGGCCGTCGCCGAGTCCGAGGCGCTGCGCTCAGAGACACTCGACGAAGTGACACGGATGCGTCGCGAGACCGACGACTACATCGATGGGCGGCTGGCCTCCTTCGAGATCACCCTCCACAAGACCTTGACGGCGGTGGAGCGTGGCCGCGACAAGCTCCGGGACCAGGCCGAATACGACGAGGAGCCGCTCGAAGAGGGCGGCGACCTCCTGTCCTGACGACCGGTTTCGCTCCTGGCGCCGCTCTGCCGTATCCTGACGGGCGGCCCGTTCGAGTGATCGGGTCCGTTGTAGCACCGTCGGAGGAGTCTTGAGCGCCCTCGACCCCCGTGCTCCCTACGTCGTGGACACCCGCGAACTAGGTCGCCGGGCGGGCGCGATGAAGGAGTTCGAAAGACGAGTTCCTGCCGCAACGGGCCTGGGAACTGGATTGGCCAAGGTGCCCGAAGGCACCGAGGTCGACCTCGATCTGAGGTTGGAATCGGTGGTGGAGGGGGTCTTCGTCTCCGGAACCGTCCGGGTGGATGTCGTCGCCGAGTGCGCGCGCTGCCTGGAGCCGGTCTCGTGGGAGCAGACCGCGGACATCCAGGAGTTATTCGTCTACCCGCCGCAAGACGCTCACGGACACGTGGCGCACGCGGCGGCTGACGATGACGACGATGCGCCGCCCACGATCGAGGGCGACCTCATCGATCTCGAGGCGACGGTGCGCGACGCAGTGGTTCTCACACTGCCGATCGCACCGATGTGTCGGGAGGATTGTGCAGGGCTGTGCATCGAATGCGGTGCCCGACTGGACGACGATCCCGGACATGGTCACGAGACCACCGACCCGCGCTGGGCTGCCCTCAGCGCACTGCTCGACGACGAGAAGGACGATTGACGTGGCCGTTCCCAAGCGGAAGACCTCCCGCTCCAACACCCGGCACCGCCGTTCGCAGTGGAAGACCTCCGCTCCGACCCTGGTGGCCTGCGCGCGCTGTGGCGAGTCGAAGCTCGCCCACACGGTGTGCCCCACCTGCGGCACCTACGCCAAGCGTCGCGTCCTCGACGTCTGAGGCCGTGACGGCAAGCGGCGACGCCTCCGGTGCGGCTTTCGGCCGCGCCGACGCGGTGGACGCCGGGCTTCGCCGCGTTCTGGGCCTTTCGTCGGCCACGCCCGTTCGGGCGGACACCCCGCTGCCCCTCCTCGGCGTTGATTCGCTCGCTTTGGTCTGTCTGGGGGATGCTCTGGCTGAGAAGGGCTGGCATCTCGACGAGGTCCGCGCGCGTGATGCCCAGATCGTGGGCGACCTCACCGACGCCTGTGAGGCGCTGTCATGAGTCCCATGGACGAACTCAGTGACCACCTCGGAGGGCCTCTAGCCCTACTCGAGTTGGCTCTCACCCACCGCTCCTATGCCTACGAGAACGGTGGAATCCCCACGAACGAGCGCCTGGAATTCCTGGGGGATTCGGTCCTCGGCCTCGTCGTGACCGAGACGCTCTATCGCAACTATCCCGACACCGCCGAAGGACAACTGGCCAAGATGCGCGCGGCCGTGGTCAACGCACGTGCTCTCGCCGATGTCGCTCGTGAACTCGGTGTCGGCAACTGCCTTCTCCTCGGCAAGGGCGAGGAAACCACCGGAGGCCGCGACAAGTCCTCAATCCTGGCCGACACATTGGAGGCGCTGATCGGCGCCGTCTATCTCGAACGCGGTCTGGCTTCGGCCGAAACTCTGGTGCATCGACTGTTCGACCCACTTATTGAACGGGCTGCTGATCTGGGCGCGGGCCTGGACTGGAAGACATCGCTGCAGGAACTGGCGGCCAGTCTTGACCTGGGAGCCCTCGACTATGAGGTCGATGAGTCCGGACCCGATCACGACAAGTGGTTCATCGCGCGCGCGGTCGTCGGCGATTTCTCGCGCGGTCAGGGCGAGGGCCGATCCAAGAAGGAGGCCGAGCAGCGGGCCGCGGAGGCGGCCTACCGCGCGATCGACCCTCATGGCGAATGAGGCGCTATGCCAGAGTTGCCCGAGGTCGAGGTAGTCCGGCGGGGGCTTGAGCCCTACCTCCGCGGCCGGCGCATCGACGCCGTGACGGTCAACCATGAACGGGCTGTGCGTCGACATGTCGCGGGAGAGCGCGATTTTGCCGCCGGTCTGCGCGGTCGACGAATCGAGTCGGTCAGTCGTCGTGGCAAGTACCTCTGGATGCCCCTCGATGACGGGCGCGCCCTAGTGGCCCATCTGGGGATGAGCGGTCAGTTGCTCCTCCCGCCGCCCGATCAACCCGATGGTGCGCATCTGCGGGTCCGGCTCTCGCTCTCGGGAGCGGACCGCGACCTGAGGTTCGTCGACCAGCGCACCTTCGGGGGACTGTTCATCGACGAGCTCGTGGCCGACGGAGCCGGTGGCCGAGTGCCGGCCTCGGTGTCTCACATCGCGCGCGACCCCCTGGACCCACTCTTCGATGATCGCGCCTTCTCTCGGGCGCTGAGGTCGCGTGACTCCGGCGTCAAGCGGGCCCTGCTCGACCAGTCACTGATCTCCGGTATCGGCAACATCTACGCCGACGAAGCCCTGTGGCGGTCGCGGCTGCACTACGACCGTGCCGCCAGGACGCTGAGCGCGCGACAGGTGGCCGAACTGCTCGGCCACGCGCGCGATGTCATGCGCGAGGCTCTGGCGGAAGGGGGTACGTCGTTTGACGACCTTTACGTCGACGTCAACGGGTCCAGTGGATATTTCGACCGTTCCCTGCGGGCCTACGGCCGAGAGGGGGAACCATGTGAGAGGTGCGGTCGCCCGATCGTGCGGGAACCCTTCATGAACCGATCGTCCTACCGATGCCCGAGTTGCCAGCGGCGCCCTCGGAGCGTCTAAGCGTCGGGTCCGGACCGGCGTGGGTAGGGTGGCGGCACCTGTCCGTCTGAAAGGTTGTCCGCGTGTACCTGAAGAGCCTGACCCTCAAGGGGTTCAAGTCCTTCGCGTCGGCGACCTCGCTGGCGTTCGAGCCCGGGGTGACGTGTGTCGTCGGTCCGAACGGCTCCGGCAAGTCCAACATCGTCGACGCCCTCGCCTGGGTCATGGGTGAGCAGGGGGCGAAGTCTTTGCGCGGCGGCAACATGGCCGACGTCATCTTCGCTGGGACTTCGGGACGCGCCCCCCTCGGCCGTGCGGAAGTCGCCCTCACCATCGACAACACCGACGGAGCCTTGCCGATCGACTACACCGAGGTGACGATCTCGCGCACACTCTTCCGCAACGGTGGATCCGAATACGCGATCAACGGCACGCCCTGTCGACTCCTTGACGTGCAGGAACTGCTGTCGGATTCCGGGATCGGCCGCGAGATGCACGTCATCGTCGGTCAGGGACAGCTCGATGCGATCTTGCACGCGTCACCTGAAGACCGCCGCGGCTTCATCGAGGAAGCGGCGGGTGTCCTCAAGCATCGCAAGCGCAAGGAAAAGGCCCTGCGCAAACTCGATGCCATGCAGGGCAACCTCACGCGGTTGACCGACCTCACCAGCGAACTTCGCCGACAACTCAAGCCGCTGGGCAAGCAGGCCGAAGTTGCTCGGCGCGCGGTCGTGATTCAGTCCGATGCGCGCGACGCGCGACTCCGCCTACTCGCGGACGATCTCGTGCAGCTGCGCGAGGTGCTTGCGGCCGAGGTGGCTGACGAAACCGCCATGCGCGAGCGCCGTTCCGAGGTCGAAAACGCGCTCGCTGTCGTGGTGGCCCGCGAGTCCGAACTTGACGAGCAGGCCAGGGTGGATGCCCCCGCTCTCGCTCAGGCCCAGCAGACGTGGTTCGGGCTCTCCGCGCTGCGCGAGCGACTCCTCGGGACCGCATCCCTCGCCGCCGAGCGCCTCCGACTCCTCGGGGCGGACGACGAGGTCGTGGCAGAGTCCAGTCGCGACCCAGAGGCCATGGAGGCTGAGGCGGCCGGGCTGCGCGAGGAACTCTTCGCTCTCGGACGCGAGGTCGAAGGGCACCGGTCCCACCTTGCGGAGGCAACCGCGCAGCGGCAGACCGCTGAGGACCAGCACAGTGCCGAGGAGCGCCGCGTCACCGAAGCGACCCGGGCCGAGTCCGACCGTCGAGAGGATCTCGTGCGTCTCTCCGGCCGGGTCGCGGCGGCGCGTTCGCGTCTCGAAACAAGGACCGCGGAAATCGATCGGCTCGTCGCGCAGCGTGAGGATGCGCGGTCTCGGGCGAGCGAAGCCCAGCGTGACTTTGCCGCGTTGGAGAGCAAGGTCGCCGGTCTTGACGCAGGCGAACTCGGACTCGATACCCAGTACGAGGCTGCGCAGCAGCGACTCGCGGCGGCCGATGCCGAGGTTGAACGGCTTCGTGCTGAAGAGCGCGACGGAGAGCGGCAGCGGGCAGCACTCACGGCGCGGGTCGAGGCGCTACGTATTGGACTGACCCGGGGTGACGGCGCGGGTGCCTTGATGCAGGCCGGCCCAGAGGCAGGCGTCCTAGGCACCGTGGCCCAAATGGTGACGGTGGAGTCGGGCTACGAGCGTGCGGTGGCCGCCGCGCTCGGTGACCTCTCCGATGCTGTTGTCGTGCGTGATGCGGCCGCGGCGTTGCGTGGGCTGCTCCTGCTTCACCGTGATTCGGCCGGTCGTGCGAGCGTCGTACTCCTCGACGGTCCGACGGAGTCACCGGCCGTCGGGATCGCGCCCGGGGGTGCTCGCTGGCTCAGCGACGTCATGAGTGGTTCCCCGGAACTCCTGCGCGCCCTTGCGCCCCGTTTGGCGGGACGCGTCATCGCCGAGACTCTCGACGCGGCAGCCGCGATTCGTGCGGCTGGTGCGATCGCGGTGACGCGCGAGGGTGATGTCCTCGGGCCCCACCACGCCGAGGGAGGCTCCGGTGAGGCGCCGAGCCTCCTGGAATTGCAGGCCGCGGTGGACGAGGCCGAGCGCGAGCTCACGGAGGTTCAGCACCACCTTGATCGAGTGCGCTTCGCGCTCGTCGCGGCGGCAGAAGAGCAATCCATGGCGGCGGATGAGGCCGAAGCTGCGCTGAGTCGGTTGCATGAATCCGATGCCCGCCTGGCCGCGGTCGCGGAGCAACTCGGCCTTCTCGGTCAGGCGGCGCGCGCCGCGACAGGCGAGGCCGATCGCTTGGCCTTGGCGGAGCAATCAGCACTGGAGGCGGTGGCGTCCGATCAGGCGACGCTCACCGACCTCGAGCAGCGGCTCTCGCAGGCCGAGTCGGAGGATTCCGACGAGCCCCTGGTCGATCGCCGCAGTGAGTTCGCGGTCCGCGCGCAGCAGGCTCGTGCGCACGAGGTGGAGGCCCGGCTCGCGTTGCGTACCGGCGAGGAGCGGCTGGCCTCGCTGGAATCTCGCGTGGAGGCGCTCGAACGCGCCGCACAGCATGAGCGCATCGCACGTCGTCGGGCAGCCGAGCGCCGCGAACAGCGACGGCGTGAGGCTGAGGTGGCCTCCGCGGTGGCGCGTGGGGTTGAGGTGGTCCTTCGTCGCATGGAGGTCTCGCTGCACCGCGCGGATTCTGAGCGTCGCGGCCTCGAAGAGCGTCAGGCGCAGCGAGAGAGCGCATTGCAGCAGGTGCGCCTTGAGCATCGCGAGTTGTCCGGGGAAATGGAACGGCTCACCGACTCTGTGCACCGCGATGAGGTCGCCCGGGCCGAGCAGCGACTGCGGATCGAACAACTCGAGGGGCGGGTCATTGAGGAGTTCGGCATGGAGCCGGACGAGCTCGTCGTTGACTACGGACCCGACCAACTGATCCCGCCGACGCCCGCCGCTCCCGGCGATGAGGTCGATCCGCGGGCCCCCGAACCTGAGCCCTACGCCTACGACCGCGTTCAGCAGGAGCGACGACTCAAGGCCGCCGAACGTGGTCTTGCACTGCTGGGCAAGGTCAATCCGCTCGCACTCGAGGAGTTCAGTGCGCTCGAGGAGCGGTTGCGCTTCCTCACCGAGCAGGTAGAGGACCTCAAGCGTTCGCGCGCCGACCTTATGGACATCGTCAAGGAGGTCGACGAGCGCGTCGAGCGTGTCTTCACCGAGGCCTACGAGGACACCGCCCGCGAATTCGAACACGTCTTCGCACGGCTCTTCCCCGGTGGCGATGGTCGCCTCATCCTCACGGACCCCAGCGACATGCTCACCAGTGGCGTCGACGTCGAGGCGCGCCCGCCCGGCAAGAAGGTCAAGCGCCTGTCCTTGCTGTCCGGAGGCGAGCGCTCACTGACGGCCGTCGCCTTCCTCATCGCGCTGTTCAAGGCCCGGCCCAGCCCGTTCTATGTCCTCGATGAGGTTGAGGCGGCTCTGGATGACGTGAATCTCGGCCGACTCATCGATGCAATCGATGAGTTGCGGACGAGTTCACAGCTCATTGTGATCACGCACCAGAAGCGCACCATGGAGATCGCCGACGCGCTGTACGGCGTATCGATGCGTGGTGACGGCGTCACCCAGGTCGTGGGTCAGCGGCTGCGCGAGTCCGATCCCGTCTCCGCCTGACGCTTCGTCGCGGCGGAGCGCTTCTTTGGTCACATCACGGGGCTAAGCCCGGCGATCTGCCGAAAGAACGCGACTGAGGTACGGCTGATGCCTCCCGCGCAGCGCCGCCTAGGATCGACGCGTGGAAATGACCTTCGTGTACGTCGCCCTGGCCGTCGCCCTTCTGGTCGCCGTCGTCGTCGGAGTGGCCCTCGTGGTCAACCGTCGTGGCGAGCCGAAGTTGCCCAAGCCGCGGCCGGGCGTCGACTACGCCCCGGGCGTCGGCGACGATGACACAACACCTCGCGACACGCCCCGGCGACTTGTCGAGGAGGCCCCTGGCCCGGACGGTGTTGGTACCGCAGTCCTCGATGGGCCGTCCGTCGAAGAGGTCGATCTCGAGGAGATCGACCTCGAGGAGATCGATCTCGAGGAGATTGCGAACCTTGAGGCTCCTGAGCCGGCCGCGGGTCGATTCACCCGGCTGCGGCGTCGGCTCGCGCGGTCGCAGTCCGCCCTCGGCCGGGGACTGCTCAGTCTGCTGTCCCGCGACACCTTGGACGCCGACACCTGGGACGAGATCGAAGAGACCCTGCTTACCGCGGACCTCGGTGTCTCAGCCACGACCGAACTCATGGATCGACTCCGTGCCCGGGTGCTCGCCGAGGCCCCGTCGTCTCCGGCGGAGGCCCAGGCCCTGCTGCGCGAGGAACTCATCGCGCTCGTCGACCCCACCGTGGATCGCACCGTCCACTCCACGCGTGACGCGGAGGGACCCGCGGTGGTCCTCGTCGTGGGCGTCAACGGAACCGGCAAGACCACGACAACCGGCAAACTGGGGCGCCTGCTCGTGGCCGAGGACCGCACCGTCGTCCTCGGTGCGGCCGACACCTTCCGCGCGGCTGCCGCGGAGCAACTTCAGACCTGGGGCGACCGGGTGGGCGCAGCGGTCGTCCGCGGACCCGAGGGCGGAGACCCTGCGGCCGTCGCCTTCGATGCGGTCACCATCGGCGCGGAGGCGGACGTCGACACGGTCGTCATCGACACAGCCGGGCGCCTGCACACCAAGGTGGGCCTCATGGATGAACTCGGCAAGGTCAAGCGCGTCCTGGAGCGTCGCGGTCCGGTCGATGAGGTGCTCCTCGTGCTCGATGCGACCACCGGGCAGAACGGCTTGACACAGGCCCGGGTCTTCTCTGAGGTCGTGGATGTCAGCGGGATCGTCCTCACCAAGCTCGACGGAACCGCCAAGGGCGGGATCGTCGTGGCGGTGCAGCGGGAACTCGGCGTACCGGTCAAATTGGTCGGCCTGGGTGAGGGTCCGGACGATCTGGCCCCCTTCGACGCGGCTGAGTTCGTGGACGCCCTCCTCGCCGAGTGACATGACACACGCATGTAACAAACGGGCTCGGGAAGTGATGAACCCGTAACGCGACGGTGCCTCCGGGGAAACGTGCGCTCAGCAGGGTGTGGCTCACACCACCTACCCAAGGAGCGTGGCGCGAATGGAATCGATGCTTGATACCGGCAACACCGCATGGGTGTTGACGGCGGCGGCCATGGTGCTGCTGATGATCCCCGGACTGGCTTTGTTCTACGGCGGCATGGTCCGCGCAAAGTCTGTCCTCAATATGTTGATGATGGTCATGACAGCCGCCTTTGTCGTGATGATCCTGTGGGTGCTCTTCGGCTACTCGATGGCCTTCGGCACCGACATCGGCGGACTGATTGGTGATCCGGTCGAGTACCTCGGACTTGAAGGCCTCATGGTCGATGATCCCGAAGCGAGTCTGCCGGCGATGGCGTTCGTTGGCTTCCAGGCCATGTTCGCCGCGCTCACCGTGGGACTGATTGCCGGCGCCGTGGCCGATCGCACGAAGTTTGGTGCCTGGCTGTTCTTCGGCGCGGTGTGGGCCATCATCGTGTACTTCCCGGTCGCTCACTGGGTGTGGAGTTCGGGCGGCTGGATCTTCGAACTTGGCGTCATCGACTTCGCCGGTGGCACCGCGGTGCACATCAACGCTGGCGCTGCAGCACTCGCACTCGCCATCGTCATCGGTCGCCGCGTGGGCTGGCCCAAGACACCGATGCGTCCGCAGAACCTCACGCTTGTCATGCTCGGTGCCGGCCTGCTGTGGTTCGGTTGGTTCGGCTTCAACGCCGGCAGTGCGCTCGCTGCCAACAACGCCGCGTCGGTGGTCTTCGTCAACACCTTCGCCGCGACGGCCGCCGCCGCACTGGCCTGGTTGGTCGTGGAGAAGTTTCGCGACGGACACGCAACGACTCTCGGTGCCGCGTCGGGCATCGTGGCGGGCTTGGTAGCCATCACCCCGGCGTGCGCGTCGGTCAGCCCGATCGGTGCCATCGTCATCGGCATCATCGCCGGGGCGCTCTGCGCCATCGCGGTGGGCTGGAAGTACAAGCTGGGGTACGACGATTCCCTCGACGTCGTGGGTGTCCACCTCGTAGGCGGTCTGGTCGGCACGCTCCTCATTGGTTTCCTGGCAACCGAGGCCGCGCCCACCGGGGTGAACGGGCTCTTCTACGGGGGCGGCGTAGAACAACTCGGCAAGCAGGCGATTGGCGCCTTCGCGGTGATGTTCTACTCGCTCATCATCGCCGCCATCATCGCCCTGATCATCAAGGCAACCCGCGGCTTCCGTATCTCCTCGGATGACGAAGTGTCGGGTATCGACCTGGCGGTCCACGCCGAGTCTGGATACGAACTGGGAGACTCGGGCGGCGGCGGACACTTCGCCGGCGTCGGGCAGCGCTCGCTGGGAGGGGAGTAGGACATGAAGTTGGTCACTGCGATCATCAAGCCGTTCAAGCTTGAGGACGTGAAGTCAGCGCTTGAGAGCAAGGGCATTCACGGACTCACCGTGACCGAGGCCAGTGGTTTCGGGCGCCAACGGGGGCACACCGAGGTCTATCGCGGTGCTGAGTACACCGTCGATCTTGTGCCCAAGGTGCGCATCGAGGTCGTCGTTGAGGACTCGGACACCGAGGCAGTAGTCGAGGCCATCGTTAACGCGGCGCGGACCGGCAAGATCGGCGACGGCAAAGTCTGGGTCGTCCCCATCGAATCCGTTGTTCGCGTGCGCACCGGTGAGAGTGGACCGGACGCTCTGTGAGTTCTGACGCCACGCTGGGTCTCGGGGGGGAGGTGGGGGGCACTTCGGTGCCCCCCACCCTGGCGCTGTCCTACCGGCAGTCGCGCGAGGAACTCCTGGCTCGTCCGGTGACGTCTCGCGTTGCCCGACGTCGCGCGCTCAGTGCGCTGACCGATGACTGGTTGACCGCGGTCTTCGAGGAGAGCGGCGCCGCCGAATTGGGGGCGTGCCTGGTCGCGGTGGGCGGCTACGGTCGTCGCGAACTCACGGTCGGCAGCGATCTCGACCTGGTCCTGTTGCTCCCTGACCACCTCGATGCACAGGACAAGCGCATCGCAGCGGTGGGGGAGCAACTGTGGTACCCCATTTGGGATTCCGGAGTGCGGGTCGATCACAGCCTGCGGACGGTGGGGCAAGCGCGACGCATGGCTGCACAGGACTTTCGTGTCATCCTCGGCCTGCTGGACCTGCGGGTCATTGCCGGCCATCGCGAACTCGGCGAGCGCACATCATCGGCGATCCTGTCTGACTGGCGCGCGCTCGCGAGGACTCGTCTCGATGAATTGCGCGATGCCTCCCTCGCGCGGCGGCGGCAGCATGGCGAGCTCGCGCACCTGCTTGAGCCAGATCTCAAGGAGGCTTACGGCGGCCTCCGCGACTCGACCGTTCTGCGTGCCATCGCGGCCTCCTGGGTTACCGATGTCCCGCGGGAGGGTCTCGATGAAGCGCACGAACACCTCCTGGACGTGCGCGATGCTTTGCATGAGGTCACGGTGGCGGACGGTCGACGACCCGCGGACATCCTCCGCACCCAGGACCAGCCCGAGGTTGCCGAGCGGCTCGCGCTCACCGACCGCGAGGAACTTCTGCGCCTGGTGAGCGAATCAGCGCGCACGGTCGCCTATGCCGCGGACACGACGTGGCGGCGTGTTGATCGACTTCTCCGCCAGCGCACATCCCGCCTTGGTCGACGACGCGTTCGCAAGCCTGGTCCCGAGCGCGTTCCCTTGGCTGACGGCGTCGTCGCCCACGACGGTGAAGTGGTCTTCGCGGCCGACGCGCGCGCCGATCGCGATCCGGTCCTGCTCTTGCGCATGGCTGCCGCGGCCGCGCAGGCCGGCCTTCCTCTTTCACCCGCCACGGTGGCCCGGTTGGCACGCGAAGCGGCGCCGCTGCCCACCCCGTGGCCGGAGTCTGCCCGTGATGCTTTGGTCTCCCTCCTTGGTGCGGGAGACGGCCTGGTGCCGGTGTGGGAGGCGCTGGATCGCCAGGGCCTGATCCCTCGGCTTATTCCCGAGTGGGAGGCGGTGCGCTCGGCACCTCAATCGAATCCCGTGCACCTGTATCGCGTGGACCGGCATCTCGTGGAGACAGCGGCTCGCGCATCGGGTCAGGTCCGGGACGTGGCTCGACCTGACCTGCTGCTCATCGCAGCCCTCCTGCACGACATCGGCAAGGCGCGCGGTGGTGACCACAGTGAGATCGGCGCTGAGCTCACCGCGCAGATCGCCCCGCGTCTGGGCTTCGACGCATCGGACACCGACATTCTCGTGCGCCTCGTCCGCCACCACCTCTTGCTCGCGGACGTGGCCACCCGTCGCGACCTTGACGATCCAGTGACAATCGGCACCGTGGCGACCGCTGTTGAGAGCCAACGTTGTCTGGAACTGCTGCGCGGTCTCACCATCGCGGATGCCCTGGCCACCGGACCGGGGGCGTGGAGTGATTGGAAGGCCGCTCTCGTCGACGATCTGGTTCGTCGCACCGCGGGAGCACTCACCGGCGCGGAGGTGGAGATACTGCCCTCGGCGGCGGACCGCAACGCGCACCTTCTGGCGACGACCGGCGTGGAAGTCATCCTGGAGCCGGGCGAGCCAGCGTCCTCCCTGATCGCCGTCGCGCCCGATCGGCCCGGACTCTTGGCCACGATCGCCGGAGTGCTCGCGCTCCATCGCCTCGAAGTGAAGTCGGCGGACACGCAAACGGTGGGTGATCGAGCGGTCACGGCGTGGATCGTCGCCCCCTTCTTCGGCGACTTTCCCGCCCTTGATCTGCTGAGGTCGGACGTCATCCGTGCCCTTGAGGGTGAACTGAACCTCGACCGCAAACTCGCTGACCGTCGCCGCGGAGCCATGGGTCGCTCCGCCCCGCCCCGCGTTGATTTCGTTCCCGGCGCGGCGTCCGAAGCGGATGTCCTGGAGGTGCGTGCCCACGACGGGCCTGGTCTGCTGCATCTCATCGCTTCGGCTATCAGCCATGCCGGAGTGACTATTGGGGCCGCCCGAGTGGCCACGCTGGGGTCCGAAGTGGTGGATGCCTTCTACGTCACCCAGCCGGACGGAGGTCGGCTCTCGGCGCAGGACCGAGCCCGCGTGGTCGGTCAGGTCCTCGATCGTCTCCATGAAGCCGGAGGATCAATGGCGGCCGCCACGGCATAGGCTGGTGTGACCGCCGGAAAGCCCGGCGACTCGTCTTCGGGAGTCCATCAGGTGTTCGCTTCGCTGTCCGACCGGCTGTCAGCGACCTTCCGCAATCTTCGCGGCAAGGGACGCCTGTCCGAGGCGGATATCGACGAGACGGTTCGTGAGATCCGCATTGCGCTCCTCGATGCTGACGTGGCATTACCCGTCGTCCGGGCCTTCTGCGCCACAGTCAAGGAGCGTGCGCTTTCCGCCGAGGTCTCCGGAGCGCTGAATCCCGCTCAGCAGGTCGTCAAGATCGTGCACGAGCAACTCGTCGAGATTCTCGGTGGGCAGACGCGGCGCCTTCGGTTCGCCAAGCATCCGCCAACCGTCATCCTGCTCGCCGGGCTCCAGGGCGCCGGCAAGACCACGCTGGCCGGCAAGCTCGCGGCCCACCTGCGTGAGCAGTCGCACCAACCCCTCCTCGTGGCCGCCGACCTGCAAAGGCCGAACGCGGTCGACCAATTGCGCATCGTCGGAGAGCGCGCGGGCGTCCCTGTCTTTGCCCCTGAACCCGGCAATGGCGTCGGAGATCCGGTTCGGGTAGCGCGCGATGCGGTGGAGCACGCCAAGGTCCACCTCAACGACATCGTCATCGTCGACACGGCTGGTCGACTCGCCATCGACAGCGAACTCATGGATCAGTTGCGTGATGTGCGTGACGCGGTCGAACCCGATGAGGTCCTCCTCGTCGTCGACGCCATGATCGGCCAGGACGCCGTACGCACCGCCGAGGAGTTCCAGACCGGGGTGGGCTTCGACGGAGTGGTCCTCACCAAACTGGACGGTGACGCGCGCGGTGGCGCGGCTCTGTCGATCGTGAACGTGACCGGTCGGCCGATCATCTTCGCGTCGACGGGCGAGAAGCTCGAAGACTTCGAGGCCTTCCATCCCGATCGCATGGCCTCGCGAATCCTCGACATGGGCGATGTCATGACGCTCATCGAGCAGGCTGAGCGCGCTTTCGACGCCGAGCAGGCCGAACGCATGGCGGCCAAGGTCAGCAAGGGCGAGGACTTCACCCTCGAGGACTTCCTTGAGCAGATGCAGGCCGTCAAGAAGATGGGCTCACTCGGCAAGTTGCTCGGGATGCTTCCCGGCATGGGCGACATGAAGGCCCAGCTCGACCAACTCGACGAGCGAGAGATCGATCGCGTGTCGGCGATCATCCAGTCGATGACCCCGGCCGAGCGCCAGGATCCGAAGATTCTCAACGCCTCCCGCCGTCAGCGGATCGCGCGCGGCTCCGGCACCGAGGTCAGCGATGTGAACTCACTGGTCGAGCGGTTCGGTGAGGCGCAGAAGATGATGCGCCAGATGCGAGGCGGCAAGGGGATGCCGGGGATGCCGGGGATGCCTGGGATGCCCGGCATGGGGGGCGGCGGCAAGAAGTCCAAGGGTCGCTCGGGTCGGACGCCGGCCAAGGCCAAGAAGGGGCGCAGCGGCAACCCAGCCCGCCGCGCGCAGGAGGAGCAGTTGGCCGCCCAGCGGGCGACTGAAGCCCCCGTGACCCCCGAGGCCACCGACTTCGAACTCCCCGACGACGTGAAGAAGCTCCTCGGCGGCTAGCGAGCCCCCCCCGACGCCGATTTTCTTAGGGGCTCGGGCCCACCTACCCTGGACCGATGGCGCTACGCAGGGCACTTGCGGCCGTGTTGGCCAGCGGATTGCTCGCCGTGCCGGGCGTGGCGTCGGCTGAGGACCGAGTCCTGTGCCAGATGAGCGGCTCGGAGCTCGACGAGATCAGCGGATTGGCGTACTCGAATCGCCACGCTGGGATCGTGTGGACCCACAACGACTCAGGTGGGGGCGCCACGGTCTACGCCCTGGATACCCGGACGTGCGACGTGCGAGCCACGGTCACCCTTGTCGGCATGCCCGGGATCGATCCCGAAGCCATCGCCGCGTCTATCGACGCTCGTGGCCGACCGGTCTTATGGCTCGCGGACATTGGCGACAATGCCCGCAAGCGTCCTCGCGTCTTCCTCTACCGATTCGTGGAGCCCGACACCCTGTCAGATCGGGCCGTGTCCGCCCGGAAGTTCGTGGTGCGCTATCCGAAGCCGGTCGATGCTGAAGCCGTCCTCGTCGGGGCCAAGGCACTGTGGATTATCAGCAAGGACGGCACGGCGGGCACCGTGTGGAAGGTACGCCTGCCCCTGCGTAAGAAGGCAAACCTCGCGCGAAGGGTGGGGCGCGAGGGGGCGTTCGTGAGCGACGCTGCCATGGCTCCGAACGGTCGCTACTACGTGGTTCGGGACTACTCGGAGGCTCGTGTCTACCAAGGGTCTCCGCCAGGGCGACTCGTTGATCGATTTGGGCTCCCCGGGCAGATCCAGGGCGAGGCCATCACCTGGATGCCCGATGGTCAGGGCTTCCTCATTGCCAGTGAGCGGGATCCTCGACTCATTGAGGTGACCTGGAGCCCTCCGCGCCGAGCGCGTTGACGGGGTGGCCGGTAGGGAGGTGGGCGAACTCCCCGGATGGGCGGTTCGCCCTCACCCGGGGCTCTCTGGCAGACTATGCGGGCCGTGCCGCCCGCGGACCCTCTCACCCGCGGCGCAGCACCCGCCGGGCAGAGAGCGTCGCACCCCACGCGATGAACGACGCCCACCATCACCACCTGCCTAGGTGGTCGAATCGAATGGAGCAGTGCCGGCCGTGGCCGTCAAGATCAAGTTGAAGCGCGTGGGCAAGATCCACGCCCCCCAGTACCGCGTCATCGTTGCCGACTCGCGCACCAAGCGCGATGGTCGTGCGATCGAAGAGATCGGCATCTACCAGCCAATGCAGAGCCCGAGCCTGATCGAGATCGATTCCGATCGCGCCCAGCACTGGCTCGCCGTCGGCGCACAGCCGACCGAGGCTGTCCTTGTCCTGCTGAAGATCACCGGTGACTGGCAGAAGTTCAAGGGTCTGCCCGGCCAGGAGGGCACCTTGCAGGTTGCCCCGGCCAAGGAGTCGCGTGTCGCCGCCTACGAGGCTGCGGTCAAGGACGCCGCTGACGAGCCCAAGACTGCGACGAAGAAGGTGGCCGAGAAGGTTGCGGACGCGGCCGTCGCCGAGACGGTTGCCGTCGCTGCGGCGGAGGAAGCAGTCGTGGCTGAGGCCGAGGCCGTCGTCGAGGTGGCCGAGGCCAACTCCGGCGACGTGAGTGTCGCTGAGGCCGAGGCTGCCGTGGCGGTCGCCGAGGCTGCCGACGAGGTGGCGGACGCTGCCGGCGCCGTGGCTGACCAGGCCGTTGCTGAGGCCGTGGAGGCCGCGGAAGAAGCTGGGGCCTGACGTGCTCGAGGAAGCTCTCGGGCATCTGGTGCGCGGCATCGTCGATCATCCTGACGACGTTGCCGTCCGCACCCGCTCGGGCCGCCGCGGAAATTCGCTCGAGGTACGAGTGCATCCGGAGGACATGGGCCGCGTGATCGGTCGTTCCGGTCGCACCGCGACCGCCCTGCGCACGGTCGTGACGGCAATCTCGTCGGATCGTCACGTGCGCATCGACTTCCTCGACGTCGACGAGCGCTGATTCCCGGTGCGCGTCGTTGTCGCGCGCATCGGTCGTGCGCTGGGGATCAAGGGCGAACTTCTCATCGACGTGCTCACCGACGAGCCTGAGCGCCGACTGGCAGCAGGCTGTCGCGTGTTCGCGGGTGACCGCGTGCTACTCATCGAAGCCGAGCGCGATCACGGCAAGCGCATCGCCATGCGCTTCGCGGGTATCGATGACCGTACGGCGGCCGAAGCATTGACGGGGATGCTGCTCGAGGTCGAGCGTGATCCCGCCGAGCGACCGGACGATCCCGATGAGTTCTACGACGATCAGCTCATCGGGCTTACGACGTACCTGCCGGACGGGACGGTCCTCGGCGACGTCTCCGAGGTCATCCATCTGCCCGCTCAAGATCTGTTGGCGGTCGCCGGGGCCGGGGGGCGCGAAATCCTCATTCCGTTCGTTGCCGAGATCGTCACGGCGGTGGATGTCGAGGCCGGGAGCCTGACTGTCGAGCCGCCGCCGGGCCTCCTTGAGGCGAACGAAGCCTAGGAACGACATGCGTATCGACGTCATCACCATTTTCCCGGCCTACCTGGACCCACTTTCGCTGTCACTCGTGGGCAAGGCCCAAGAGCAGGGCCTCATCGACGTCCAGGTGCACGATCTGCGCGACTACACCCACGACCGACATCGCACGGTCGACGACGAGCCCTACGGCGGCGGACCGGGCATGGTCATGCGTCCGGAGCCGTGGGGAGAGGCGCTCGATGCGGTTCTCGCCGAACACCGAGACCCGACGCTGGTGGTGCCCACTCCCTCGGGACTGCCCTTCACGCAGGCCATGGCCACCGATTGGTCGCATCGCCCGGGCTTGGTCTTCGCCTGTGGTCGCTACGAGGGCATCGACGCCCGCGTGCTCGAGGACTACGCCACGCGCGTCGAGCTGGTCCCGGTCTCACTCGGTGACTACGTCCTGGCCGGCGGTGAAGTGGCGGCCCTGGCGATGATCGAGGCCGTGGTGCGGTTGGTGCCGGGGGTTCTCGGCAATGCTGAGAGCGTTGCCGACGATTCCTTCGCCCCAGGGACGATGGAGGGGCTCCTCGAAGGGCCGGTTTACACGAGGCCGCCCGTCTGGCGGGGCCACGAGGTGCCGGACGTCCTCCTGTCGGGGGACCACGGCCGGATCGCCACCTGGCGGCGTGAGCGAGCCGAGGAGCGGACCCGGTCGCTGCGACCCGATCTGCTCGACTAGGACGCCGGCCGATCACGACCGGCGGCTCATCAGGGAGGCGATTCGCCCCTCGCCCGGTGCCTGTGGCAAAATCAGCGGGCTGATCCCGGCCGCCATGGCCGCGACGGACCCGCCACAGGGGGCCGTTTTGGAGCAGTCCGGATCCCCGGCCGATCGACCCCCACCCGATGTGGGCGACCTGTGGCGCCGACAGGAAGCGAAGATGCACCATGCAAAAGCTCGATGAACTCGATGCCCTCTCGATGAAGTCCGACGTCCCGGACTTCCGCCCCGGTGACACCGTCAAGGTGCACGTGAAGGTCGTCGAAGGCAACAAGACGCGTGTGCAGGTCTTCCAGGGTGTGGTGATCGGCCGCCAGGGTTCTGGTGTGCGTGAGACCTTCAGCGTTCGCAAGGTGTCCTACGGCACCGGCGTGGAGCGCACCTTCCCGCTGCACACTCCCATCGTGGAGAAGATCGAGGTCGTCTCCCGCGGTGACGTGCGGCGCGCCAAGCTCTACTACCTGCGCGGTTTGCGCGGCAAGGCCGCCAAGATCAAGGAGTTGCGCGAAACGACTCCGACCGAGGGTCAGTAGCTAACGCAGCGCCGCCCCGCGATGAACCCACCCGAGGATTCCAGCGGAACCCCGTCCTCGGACATCCCGTCTGAGTCGGCGGAGGTGCCCGTGGATCACACGTCCAACGACGAGAGTTCATCGCGGCGTCCACGTATCCCAGCCTGGCTAGAATTCCCGCTTCTCATCGTCGGTGCCTTCTTCGTCGCGTTCCTCGTCAAGACGTTCCTCGTCCAGGCGTTCTACATCCCATCAGGGTCGATGGAGGACACGCTCCAGGTCGGGGACCGAGTGCTCGTCAACAAGGTCGTCTATCGCACGCGCGCGGTCGAGCGCGGGGACATCATCGTCTTCGACGGCACCGGCTCCTTCATCTCCGGTCCGGTCGTGGAGCCCGATGTCTCGCCGATTGAGCGGGTGACACGCCTGCTCGGTGACATCGTGGGACTCGCTCCGCCCCGGGACACCGACTTCATCAAGCGCGTCATCGGCGTCGGCGGTGATCGCGTCGTGTGTTGCGACTCCGAAGGCCGCATCACCGTGAACGGTGTACCGCTCGATGAGCGCGACTACCTCTATCGCAACAATCCGCCGAGCAAGCAAAGCTTCGATGTGCTCGTCCCCGAGGGCACACTGTGGGTCATGGGCGATCATCGCTCGGCCTCGGCTGATTCTCGCGCACACATGGGTGAGCCCGGTGGTGGCTTCGTGCCGGTCGACCATGTCATCGGGCGCGCATTCGCTGTGGTGTGGCCGTTCAGCCAGGCGCAGATCCTGGAAATCCCGGCGACGTTCGAGCAGCCCGCGCTCGTCGATTCAAACCCGTGACAACGATCGGTTCCCGGCCGCCGATGCGCGACGGTGACACCCAGCCGATTCCCGTCGTGGACGTCGGCGCCGCCCCGTCGCCGCGGGCCGGGTCGGGGCGACACGCGGCCGCCACGCCCAAACGGCCGTGGCCCGTACGCATCGTGCGCGAGTTCGCCATCATCGCGGCGTTGGCGCTGGTGGGCTTGGTCGCGGTGCGTCTCGTGATCGGCAGCACGACATACATCCCCAATGACTCCATGGCGCCGACGCTCGACGCTGGGCAGCGAGTACTGGTGACGGCGTATCCGCTCACGGGCGGCGTTGGCCACGGCGACGTGGTGATCTTCGAGGACACCGGGAATTGGTATGAGGGCCCGGCCGCCGAGCCCTCTCCGGGCATGCAGATCCTCAGCGTCCTCGGCTTCACCTCCCCGGCGGCGGGCACGCAGGGTGTCGGACGTGTCGTCGGCATGTCCGGGGACCGAGTGGAGTGCTGTGACGATGCCGGGCGAATCAAGGTCAATGGCCAACCTTTGGATGAGCGATTTCTTGCAGGTCCGACCGATCAGGTGCCTTTCGATATCCGCGTGCCGCAGGGGCGGATTTTCGTGCTCGGTGATGCGCGGGCAACCGCGCTGGACAGCCGTTCATTCCTCGACGCGGAGGCCGGCACGATCTCGCTTGATGATGTGACCGGAAGAGTGCTTATCAGCGTGTGGCCACCGACCTTCGTTGACGGGCTGTGACCGCGTCGAGTTCGCGGCCTTCCGCGCCCACCCTGCGCTACGAGCGCGAACTTCTGCGCGCCTCCGGTCTGACATCGCTCGCCTGTGCCGATGAGGCTGGTCGCGGTGCCTTGAGTGGGCCGGTCAGCGTGGGTGTCGTCGTGGTGACGAGCTCGACCAAGTCAGCGCCGCAGGGTGTGCGGGACAGCAAACTGCTGAGCCAGGAACGTCGAGAGGAGTTGGCTCCTCAGGTGAGGCGCTGGGCGGCGGCCTGGGCCGTGGGCATGGCGTCGGCGGCAGAGATTGACGAATTGGGCATTGTGGCGGCTATGCGCCTGGCCGGCCATCGAGCCCTCGCCGCACTCCCGGATCTGCCCGGCACAGTCCTGCTGGACGGCAATCACGACTACCTCACCCCCGCGGATCAGGCGTCGCTGTTCGGTGAAGACGTGGTGCTGGTGGATGTGCCGCCCGTGGTGACGCGCGTCAAAGCGGATCGGCGCTGTGCTGGCGTTGCGGCGGCCAGCATTCTGGCCAAGACGGCGCGCGATGACGTGATGATCCGACTCGCCGCCGATCACCCCGAGTACGGGTGGGCGGAGAACAAGGGCTATGCCGCGCCGGAGCACATGGAGGCGCTGCGCCAGCACGGACCATCGCCATACCACCGGGTGTCTTGGAGTCTTCCGACCCGGTAGCGGCCAGAGTCGCTCGCCGAGGGGCCGGTCAGTGGGTGCTCGGCAGTCGACCGTCGAGGCGGTCCAGCATCGCCGCGCTGTAGGAGTTCAACCCAAGGACGTCGACCGTCTTGCCGTGCCGCTCGTACTTGTAGACGACAGCATCGAGCGCCGCCACCGTGGACGCATCCCACACGTGGGCGCCGGACAGATCGATCACCACCCAGTGCGGATCCTCGACGTACTCGAACTGTCCGACGAGATCGTTGCTGGACGCGAAGAAGAGTTCACCGTGAACCTCGTAGGTCACATGCTCCGCGTCGGGGGCAACTTCGCGCGTCATCGTCACCAGGTGTGCCACCCGTCGAGCGAAGAGCACCGACGCGGTGAGGACGCCGGTGATTACTCCGATCGCCAGGTTGTGTGTGAAGACGGTGGCGATGACCGTCGCGATCATCACAATCGTCTCGCTCTTGGGCATGTAGCGGATCGATGTGAGGCTGTGCCAGTCGAAGGTTGAATACGACACAATGATCATAACGGCGACCAAGGCGGCCATCGGGATCACGGCCACGATGTCCCCGAGGGTAACAACGAGAATGATGAGGAAGACTCCGGCGAGGAAGGTCGACAGGCGGGTGCGCGCACCACTGACCTTCACATTGATCATGGTCTGGCCGATCATCGCGCAGCCACCCATGCCACCGAAGAATCCGGTCACGATGTTCGCAACGCCCTGACCCCAGGACTCGCGCGTCTTGCGCGAGTGGGTGTCGGTGATGTCGTCCACGAGTTTCGCGGTCATGAGAGATTCCATGAGTCCCACCAGCGCCATCGCGACAGCAAAGGGAGCGATGATGCGCAGAGTTTCGAAGTCGACGGGAACTGCGGGAATCCCGAGGACGGGCAGGCCATTCGGCAATTCACCTTGATCGCCGACCGTCGGGACGTTCCAGCCGAAGGCGACGACCGCGACGGTGAGCAGAACCACGGCCACGAGCGGCGCGGGGACGGCCGTGGTGAGTCGGGGGAGCAGCAGCATGATGGCGACACCGACAACCACCATCGGGTAGACGATCCAGGGGACGTCGATGAGGTAGGGCACCTGGGCCATGAAGATGAGGATGGCCAGCGCATTGACGAACCCGACCATGACGCTGCGCGGGATGAAGCGCATGAGACGTGCAACGCCCGCGAGGGCGAGCAGAATCTGAATGACTCCGGCGAGGATGACCGCCGCGACCAGATATTCCAGTCCGTAATCCCGGGCCAGGGGAGCGACGATGAGCGCGATCGCGCCCGTGGCGGCCGAAATCATGGCGGGTCGCCCGCCGGTAAAGGCGATGGTGACGGCCATCGTGAAGGACGCGAAGAGGCCGACGCGCGGGTCGACGCCGGCGAGGATGGAGAAGGAAATTGCCTCCGGGATCAACGCGATGGCGACCACGAGACCGGCGAGCGTTTCAGTCTTGAAGACGCGGGGAGTGAGCCAGGAGGGGCGGGACAGGGCAGGAAACGCGAACGACAAGGGTCAATCTCCGATGGATGAGGGGATATGGACCCTGCTAGGCATGACGGCGAGGCCTCTGCCCCGCACCGTAGTACGAATTGGTGGCGAGTCCCGACAGCGCCACCGCACGCCCCCACGTGGTTGTGTGCCATCTCACAGGCGGTGAGTCCCACACGTTCGCAAATGGTCTTTGTCCACAGATTCGCCGCGAGCCTTGAACCACCTTCCCGTGACCTTCCAACCTGGCCACCGCGAGGAAGGGAGTGACATGGGAACCGAACGCGTCGAGCGCGGCCAGTGGGGTGAAGGGGTAGCCGCACAGCACCTCATGGGGATGGGTATGGAGATCATCGATCGCAACTGGCGGTGCCGCCAAGGAGAGATCGACATCGTGGCGCGGGATGGGCAGGACATCGTCATCTGCGAGGTCAAGACGCGCGGCTCTCAGCGTTTTGGTACGCCCCTCTCGGCGGTGACCCCCGCGAAGGTGCGTCGCCTCCGCGTGCTGGCGAGTCGTTGGCTCGCCGCACACGAGGCTCGAGCGCGCAAAGTGCGTCTGGATGTGATTGGCATCGTCATTGACGGTGACGGCGTACCCATCATCGAACATGTCAGGGGGGTTGGCTGATGGTGGCTCGATGCTCGTCGGCCGTCATCGTCGGCGTGGACGCACGCGAGATCATCATCGAGGCGGAGGTCGGTACAGGGTTGCCGGGCCTCACCCTGGTCGGTTTGGCCGACGCTGCGATCCGTGAGTCGCGCGACCGCGTTCGCTCGGCGGTCGAACACAGCGGGCTGACTTGGCCCGATACCCGGATCACCGTGGCTCTTCTCCCGGCGTCCCTGCGCAAGCGCGGCTCAGCACTCGATGCGGCTATCGCTGTTGCGGTCATGGCCGCATCGGACCAGATTCCCGCGCAAATGACGGTCAACACCTGTGTTCTCGGCGAGCTCGGTCTCGATGGTCGGATTCATTCCGTGCCCGGCGTGGTGGCCACTGCCCTCGCCCTGCGCGGAAGCGGACGCCGGCTCCTCGTCCCGGTCAGCGAAGTCGACGACGCCGGATTGGTTCCCGACGTGGCCGTGGGAGGTGTTCGCAGTCTCGCCCATCTCATCGACGTGTTGCGCGGGGACGCGGTACCCGTGCCACCGGGTCAGGCGCCCTACTCGGAGCGCCGTAGCGCAGGTGCCGGCATCCCGGATCTCGCGGACGTGCGCGGGCAGAGCGAGGCCCGACGTGCGCTGGAGGTTGCGGCCGCGGGGGGACACCACCTGGCGATGATTGGTCTGCCGGGCGTGGGCAAGACCTTGCTGGCGGAGCGTCTTCCCGGGCTCATGCCACCCCTCGACGATGAGACCGCCCTGGAAGTCACGGCGATCTGGTCGGCGGCGGGCATGTCGACGGAGGGACTTCTGCGCGAGCCTCCGTTCCAGTCGCCCCATCACACCGCGTCCGCGAGTTCGGTGATCGGCGGAGGGCAGGGAGGTCATCTGCGCGTAGGAGCCGTCACCTTGGCCCACCGCGGGGTGCTCTTCCTCGACGAGGCTCCCGAGTTCTCGCGCAACGTACTCGATGCGCTGCGACAGCCCCTCGAGTCCGGCCGTGTGCGTCTCGCACGTGCGGAGGCAAACGCGGTCTTGCCGGCCCGCTTCAGCCTCGTCCTCGCGGCCAATCCGTGTCCTTGCGGGCGTGGCATGGGTGTGGATGCGCGGTGCTCCTGCACACCGATGCAGCGTCGTCGCTACGCGACCAAGTTGTCCGGGCCGATCCTCGACCGCGTTGACCTGCGCGTAGGGCTTGAGCGGCCACACCTCGCCCAACTAGGTGAGCCCGGTGAATCGACGGCGGTGGTTGCCGAGCGCGTCCGCGCTGCGCGCGAGCGGGCGTGCGCGCGATGGACGCAGGACGGGGTTCCCTGGCGTCAGAACGCCTCGGCCCCCGGACCGTATCTGCGTGAACGATGCCCCCCGGACGAGAGCGGGGCGTACCTCCTGCGGACCGCCTTTGCTCGGTCGGCCCTCAGCATGCGCGGCGCCGATCGCGTACTCCGGACGGCGTGGACACTCGCGGACCTCGAAGGCCGCGATCGACCCGGGGTCGACCACGTGGCGGCCGCCATGGCGCTGCGCGGTGAGGAGTCGCCATGGGCGGCGTGATGGACGAACGATCCGCGCGGGTCTTGCTGTCGATCTGGTTCGAATCTGCCGACACCACGGTGGTTGCGCGTGTGCGCGCCCGCGGGGCTCTCGATGTCGTGAACAGGATCGTCTCGGGGCGACGTTCCGTTGCGGACAAGCGCGGAACTGCAGGGCGCATCGCCGAGATCACGATGGACGAGGCTGCCGCTCGCGCTCAAGCGGTGTACGACGCCGCTACGCGCATCGGAGCTCGCTACGTCATTCCCGGCGATGCCGAATGGCCCACGCAGTTGGACGACCTCGGTGATCGAGCGCCGCTGGGTCTGTGGGTAGCCGGCGCGGGAGACCTGCGATTGCTGGCGCTGCGGTCGATCTCCGTGGTCGGAGCGCGCTCGGCGACATCGTACGGCGAAGGCGTGGCCCGAGAACTCGGAGCTCATCTTGCCGAGCAGGGATGGCTCACGGTCTCCGGAGGGGCTTTCGGGATTGATGCCGCCGCCCATCGTGGATCCCTGATCGCCGATGGGGCGACCGCGTGCGTGCTCGCGGGTGGGGTGGATGTGCCCTACCCGCGGTCGCACGCGGACCTGCTGGCCCGCATCCGCGAGTGCGGAGTCCTCGTCAGCGAGACCCCGCTCGGCGGTGCGGCGATGCGGCATCGCTTCCTCACCCGCAACCGCATCATCGCGGCCCTCAGTCGTGCGACCGTCATGGTGGAAGCGGCGCTGCGCTCCGGGAGTCGCACGACGGCGAAGGAGGCCGCGGCCCTGCGCCGGGTCGTGATGGCCTTTCCCGGGCCGGTCACCTCGCCGATGTCCGCCGGGTGCCATGCGCTGATCCGCGATCAAGGAGCACACCTGGTGACGTCGCCACGGGAGGTGCTCGCCTTCGTGACCGGGGAGTTGCTCGACATTCCCGCGGGGGATGCTCCGAGTCTGGCCTGGCGGGAGCAGCGGGTTCTGGATGCGGTCCCGGTCCGTAGACCGGCGCCTCTGTCGAGCATCGCCCAGTTGGCCGGCCTCGGCACGCGTGAAGCGATGGCGGGTTTGGGAATGCTGGACGCCCTGGGCTACGTCGAGCGTCGGGGCGAGGGCTGGGTGCGCTCGTCCGCGGGGGACGGGGGAATGCTCGCGGGGTGAGTCGCTGCCGACACCCAGGCGCCGCCGAGGCCACTATGGAAGGCATGGCGGAATGGGCGGCGGAATACGACGACTGGGCTGAGGTGATCGCCCGCTTCGCCGAACATCTCCGGAACGAGTTGGGTCGGAGCCCGCACACCGTCCGCGCCTACCTTGGAGACCTTGAGTCACTCGCCGACTTCGCCAGAGATCGCGGGATCGTTGAGGTCAGCGGGCTGAGACTGGCCACGCTCAGAGCGTGGCTCGGTGAGCAAGAGCAGGCTGATCTGTCGCGCGCCACGCTGGCGCGCCGGGCCGCCAGCGCGCGAACCTTCACCCGGTGGTGCGCGCGACGGGGGCACACCGATACCGACGTCGGCGCCCGCCTTGCCAGTCCCAAGCGGGGTGGGCGACTGCCGGCCGTGCTCAGCGATGAGCAGGCCGCCGAGATGCTCGCTCACGTGGAGGGCGCGGCCGATGACCCCGTGGGACTTCGCGATCACGCCGTACTGGAATTGCTCTACGCCACCGGCGTGCGAGTGAGCGAGCTCGTCGGGCTTGATCTCGACGACGTTGACGACGGTCGGCGTACCGTCCGGGTCCTCGGCAAGGGGGGGCGCCCTCGGACCGTGCCCTTCGGTGTGCCCGCGCTGCGGGCACTGGATCGATGGCGTCATGCGGGCAGACCCGCCCTGGCGCGGGAGAACTCCGGCCCGGCGCTCTTCCTTGGTGCGCGAGGCGGCCGGCTCGATCCGCGTACGGTCCGTGAGGTCGTGCACCGAGCGGTGGCCGACGTGCCGGGGGCCCCCGATATCGGCCCGCATGGACTACGGCATTCGGCGGCGACCCACGTGCTCGAGGGGGGCGCGGACCTGCGTGCGGTGCAAGAGCTTCTTGGGCACGCGAGTCTGGCGACCACCCAGATCTATACGCATGTATCAGTCGAGCGCCTGCGCAGCGCCTACGCCCAAGCCCACCCCCGCGCCTAGCCACACCCCTCCGCGCGTGCGCAATCGTGTGTGGGCATTTCGGGCAATACCCGTGCGCAGGTGCGCACTCGCGGAGAAGGGTTTGAGGATGATGGGGCGGCGGATCAGGCTGAGTGGGTCGCGATAGGTCCGCCCGCTCTTGAGCCCCCAGTGCAGGCCCGACGCATGCCCACCGCCGACCAGGGTGCCGATCCGGTCGCCGGTGCTCACCACCGCACCCACAGACACGGACGGGCGCACCCCCTCGTACGTCGTCCGCCAGGAGCCCTCCGGAAGGCCCGGCAGTCCCGCCGGATGCTGGACGCTCACGACCCAGCGTCCAGCCACGAGCCGGGCCACGACGACGGTCCCCGGTCCGGCCGCCCGCACCGATTGCCCACGGGTCGCGGCGAGATCAACCCCCCGATGCCCGGGGC
>Ga0208004_1000029_pt1 | contig 47055 bp, 47 predicted proteins | sample DEB08_DNA_6_FD_184522 | JGI IMG/M metagenome (GOLD analysis project Ga0208004, IMG submission 184522) | Aqueous microbial communities from the Delaware River and Bay under freshwater to marine salinity gradient to study organic matter... | ecosystem: Environmental > Aquatic > Marine > Coastal ...
GAGCTGTACGTGAGCGACGGATTCGGCGTGGTGCACCGGGAGCAGGCATCGGTGACCGATATCGCCAGGCGGTTGCCCCGCGCGGCCGGCATCCTGGTCGACAAGGAGATGGCGAGCTTCGCTCGCGTCCTGAGCGACCCAGAACGGCCCTACGTCGTCGTCCTCGGCGGCTCGAAGGTCTCCGACAAGTTGGCGGTGCTGGCGAATCTGGTGGGTCACGTGGATCGCCTGATTATCGGCGGCGGTATGGCTTTCACATTCCTCGCCGCGCAGGGTCTCGAAGTGGGGAACTCGCTGCTCGAGCCGGACATGATTCCGACCGTGCGGCAAATCGTGGCGGACGCACAGAAGCGAGGAGTGGAACTTCTCCTGCCCGTGGATGTCGTAGTCGCCGATGCGTTCGCCGCTGATGCCGAGCGGGCGATCGTCCCCGCGAACGCGATCCCGGCCGGGTGGATGGGGCTCGACATTGGCCCCGAGACGGCGGCGAATTACGCAGCCGCGCTGGCCGACGCACGAACGGTCGTGTGGAACGGACCGATGGGCGTCTTCGAAATGGCTCCCTTTGCGGACGGCACCCGAGCGGTTGCCGAGGCGATGGCGTCGTCTCACGCTTTCACCGTGGTGGGAGGCGGAGACTCCGCGGCCGCCATCCGCATCCTCGGAGTGGGCGAAGAGCGCTTCGATCACATTTCCACCGGCGGAGGTGCCAGCCTTGAGCTTCTCGAAGGTCGGACCCTTCCCGGTCTCGCCGTACTGGAGGAATCCGCATGACCGAACGTCGCCCCCTGATGGCGGGCAACTGGAAGATGAATGTCAACCACTTCGAGGCCATTGCGCTGGTCCAGAAGTTGGCGTTCGCCCTCAACGATGCGGATTACGAGACCGTGGATGTCACCGTGATCCCGCCGTTCACCGATCTGCGTTCGGTGCAGACACTCATTGACGGCGACAACTACCGGATCACCTACGGCGCGCAGGACATTTCGGTCCACGATTCGGGTGCGTATACCGGCGACATCTCCGGCGCCATGTTGGCCAAACTCGGGTGCACCTACGTCCTCGCGGGGCACAGCGAACGTCGCGAATATCATGCGGAGGATGACGCGGTGGTGGCGGCGAAGGTGCGCGCGGGGCTTCGCCATGGACTGATACCCATCATGTGTGTGGGTGAGGGCTTGGACATCAGGCGTGAAGGTCGGCAAGTTGAGCACGTGTTGGCCCAGGTCGCGGGTGGCTTGGATGACCTCAGCGCTGAGCAGGTGGGCGGGCTGGTTATCGCCTACGAACCGGTGTGGGCGATCGGGACCGGAGAAGTGGCCACGCCCGAGGACGCACAAGAGGTCTGTGCCGCCATTCGAGCACTTATTGCCGAGCGCTACGAGCCCGCGGCGGCGGAGTCGATTCGGCTCCTCTACGGCGGCTCGGTCAAGGTGGCGAGCGTCGCGGGCATCATGGCGCAGCCGGATGTCGACGGCTGCCTCGTCGGAGGCGCAAGCCTCGATCCCGACGAGTTTGTCGGAATTGTCCGTTACCGCTTGCTGGATGTGCCGACGGAAGAATAGTGGGGGACGCCTGATAACCTCAGTCCTCGTCCTCGCCCACTGGGCACTGTTGTACGACGGGCCCGAAACGCCCGAACTGGAGGCAAAGTGACGACCGCTCTTGTGATCGGCCTCGGGGTACTCCTGGTCATCACCAGCGTCCTTCTCGTCGTACTCATCCTGCTGCACCGCGGCAAGGGCGGAGGACTCTCGGATCTCTTCGGCGGCGGCGTGAGTTCGTCGGTGGGAGGGTCCTCGGTGGCCGAGAAGAACCTCGACCGCCTCACGATTGGCATCGGCCTCATTTGGGCAGCATGCATTGTGGCGGTCGGCCTGCTGATCCGCACCGGTTCGTGACCAACATCCGTTCGTGACCAACATCCGATAGATCACTCGAACAACAAGGAGTCATACGTGGCCGGTGGGAGTGCAATCCGCGGGAGCCGTGTCGGTGCGGGCCCGATGGGCGAAGCCGAGCGCGGCGAGACGGCGCCACGAGTCTTCATTACGTTCTGGTGCGCCCGTGGCCATGAGACAACGCCGAGTTTTGCTGCCGACGCGGCCATCCCGGAAATCTGGGACTGCCCGCGCTGCGGTTGGCCGGCAGGTCAAGATGAGGCGGAGCCCCCGGCCCCGCCGAAGATCGAGCCGTACAAGACCCACCTGGCCTACGTGAAGGAACGTCGTAGCGACGATGACGGAGCGGCCATCCTCGAAGAGGCGCTCCAAAAGCTCCGCAAGCCCTAACCCACCCCCGCCGAGTGCTAGGGCCGGATATCGGCGCCGGCGGCCTGGTCCACCCAGACCAAGGTGGCCCGGCGCCCTACCGCACCCGCGGCCGGCACGTCGATGGGATCGGTGCCGTCGGCCACCGCCGCCGCGATGGCCTCGGCTTTCTCCGCACCCGCAGCCACCAGCCACACCTCCATCGCACTCCGCAACGTCGGGAACGTCATGCTCACCCGCGTCGGAGGAGGCTTGGGACTGTCATGCACCGCCACCACGGATTCGGCCGCCACCGCGGCTGGCGAGTGGGGGAAAATCGACGCCACATGGCCCTCGGGGCCCACGCCCAAGAGCAGCACGGAGAACTCGGGGGCGAATCCGTTGGCCGCCGCTGACGCCAGTTCGTCCGCATAGTCCAAGGCCGCCTGCTCGACGGACTGCCCCCGGTCTGCCGGCATCGGGTGAACGTTGGCGGCGGGTATGTCGATGTGGTCAAGCAACGCGTCGTAGGCCCCCGTGGCATTGCGGTCCGGGTGCCCCTCCGGCAAGAACCGCTCGTCACCCCACCACAGTTCGACGGTTGACCAGTCCAGGGCCGCTGACGCCAGGGACTGCAGGACCATGGTGCCGACGCCACCACCGGTGAGTACAACGTGAACCGGTCCGCCGTCGGCCTGGTGACGACGAATGCGCTCGACGAGGGCTGCGGCCACATCGGTCGCGAGCGTCTGCTCATCGGGCCGTACGTGAACGACGTGTTCACTCACACGAAGGACCCTTCGTCGGCCGTGGACGCGAGCACCATCCCGTAGACCTCATCCGGGGTGAGGCGCCGCAACTCCTCGCTGAGCAATTCGGGGAGTCCTCGGCGAGGCAGGGCGATGGTCGAGTCCGGGAATCCTGGACGAATGAGGGTAGCCACGGAGCCATCGGGCCGATCGAGTCCGATCTCACCTCGCGGGTCGGTGAGAGCCGCGCGGGTGATGCCCGGACCCTCGGACTCGCGCAGTTCGACGGGGATCTGCAGCGCCCAGCGAAGCCAGGCGGCGAGGAGGACAGCGCTCGGGTTGTCGCGCTCGGCTTCGACCACTCCCGACACCGGAGCGTACGTGCCGTCGTCCAGGAGTGCGGCCAAGGCGCTTCGCCACGGCGTGAGGCGAGTCCACGCGAGGTCGGTATCGCCGGGGACGTAGCCCGCTCGCCGTTCGGCCATGGCTGTGCGCGGATCCGGTGCGCTCGCCATGTCGGTGATGCGCCGCTGGCAGTGGCGACCGATGGGATCATCGGCGGGCACCGGTGGCGGGTTCGTGGGCCACCAGGCGACCACGGGAGTGTCGGGGAGCAGGAGCGGAATCGCGACCGAGTTGGCGTGAGCGGCGCGATTGCCGCGGAGGCGGACGATGGCCACCTCCCCGGGGCCATCATCGCCGCCCACCATCACCTGGGCGTCGATCTGATCAGCACCCCGTCCCGGCCGCGGGATGAGGGTGAGAATTCGCATGGGGTGCTGACGGGCGGACAATACCGAGGCTTCGGTGGCGTCGGAGGCGTACTCCTCGTCGCTGAGGATGAGCATCGTGAGCACCATGCCGGTGGCGGGGGAGCCCATGCGATGTCGCTCCTCGCTGATCGCGCGAGAGATTTCGCCGCCACTGGTGTTTTCGAGTCGGATCACGGTCGCCTCCAGACTCGGCCGTCGCGGGCGATCATGTCGTAGCTGGAAGCCGGGCCCCAACCGCCCGATGCGTACTGCTCAGGTTGGCCGAGCGAGGCCCAGTGGTCGAGCACGGGATCGAGGATCTTCCAACTCAGGTCGACCTCGGCGCTGTTGGGGAAGAGCGGCGGCTCACCAAGGAGCACATCCAAAATCAGACGCTCGTAGGCCTCCGGGCTGGTGTCGACGAACGAATCGCCGTACTGGAAGTCCATCGTGACGTCGCGCACCTCCAGGCTGGGAGTGCCGGGCACTTTGCTGCCGAACCGCACCGTGACCCCCTCGTCAGGCTGGATGCGGAAGACGAGGGCGTTGTCGGAGAGCTCGCCAACGGCGTTGTCATCGAACGGCAGGTGCGGTGCCTTCTTGAAGATCACGGCGACTTCGGTAACTCGTCGACCGAGGCGCTTGCCAGTGCGTAGATAGAACGGAACGCCGGCCCAGCGGCGATTCTCGATCGTCACGCGAATGGCCGCGAATGTCTCGGTGGTGCTCGTGGGTGGGATTCCCTTTTCCTCAAGGAAGCCGAGGACGGGAACGCCACCCTGCCAACCGCTTGCGTACTGTCCACGCGCAGTGTGCAGATCAAGATCGTGTGGGAGGGTGATCGCGCTGAGGACCTTCTCCTTTTCCTGGCGGACCTCGCGCGGCTGGAAGGACAGTGGCTCCTCCATGGCGGTGAGGGCCAGCAACTGCAGCAGGTGATTTTGAATGACGTCCCGCGCCGCCCCGATCCCGTCGTAGTAGCCGGCACGGCCGCCGATCCCGATGTCCTCAGCCTGGGTTATCTGCACGTTGTCGACGTAGCGGTTGTTCCAGATGGGCTCGAACATTGCGTTGGCAAAGCGCACCGCGAGAATGTTCTGAACGGTTTCCTTGCCCAGGTAGTGGTCGATGCGGAAGATCTCATCCGGAGTGAACGCCGAACTCAGGACCCGGTCCAACTCCTGAGCACTGGCGAGGTCGTGGCCGAACGGCTTTTCGACCACCACGCGGCGCCACTCGTGGCCGACTCGTGCTGTGAGCCCGCTCTCTTTGAGGTGTGTGGTGACGACCGGGAAGAGACCCGGCGGAATCGACAGGTAGAAGGCGTGGTTGCCCATGGTGCCCCGTCGCGCGTCCATGTCGTCGACCGTCGACTTCAACTCCGCGTACGCCGCGGAATCGTTGATATCGCCAGCGACGAAGCGAATGCCTTCCGAGAGTTGCTGCCAGACGTCTTCGCGGAACGGTGTACGAGCGTGCTCGCGGACGGCGTCGTGCACCTCAGCGGCGAAGTCCTCATCGGCCCATTCGCGGCGGGCGAATCCGACGAGCCCGAATCCCGGGGGGAGGAACCCACGATTCGCCAGGTCATAGATCGCCGGCATGATCTTCTTGCGCGCGAGGTCCCCGGTGACTCCGAAGAGGATCATGCTGCAGGGACCGGCCACCTTGGGCAGGCGCCGGTCCCGTGGATCGCGCAGCTGGTTCGTCATCAGGAACGAGCGGCCTCGAGTGCCTTTGTCACGGTGTCTAGGAGTTCGGACCACGAGACCTCGAACTTCTCCACGCCTTGATCCTCGAGCAGTTCGCACACCTGCGGCTCGGAGATTCCCAGGCGCAACAGCGTGTCCCACACGTGCTGAGACTCGCCTTGCGTGTTGGACACCGTGTCGCCCACGAAGCCGCCCTGCTCGGCACAGGCCTTGAGCGTTGCGGCCGGCATCGTGTTGACGCAGCCACGCACGACGAGCCCCATGACGTACATGGTGGGCGGGAAGGCAGGATCCTTGACACCGGTGGAAGCCCATAGCGGCCGCTGCGGATGAGCCCCCAGTGCCTCAAGGGCCTTCCAACGTTCAGACTGCATGGCCTGTTCGAAGACACCCCAGGCGAGTCGAGCGCTGGCGAGACCTGCCTTGCCGCGCATGGCGAGCGCCTCGGGCGTGCCGATGGCATCGAGTCGAGCGTCGACCTCGGAGTCCATGCGGCTCACGAAGAACGATGCGACGGATTCGATCGACGATAGGTCGTGCCCGTTGGCGTGCGCTTGCTCCAGTCCGGTCATCCAGGCCTCCAGCACGCTCGCGTAGCGCTCGATGCTGAAGATCAGGGTGACGTTGACGCTGATGCCCGAGCCGAGCACCTCGGTGATGGCTGGGAGCCCCTCACGGGTGGCGGGAATCTTGATGAGGACATTGCCACGATCGACCATGCCGTGGAGGAGTCGCGCCTGCTCAATGGTGAGAGCCGTCTCACGGGCGAGCCGTGGGTCGACTTCGATGGATACGCGTCCGTCAACGCCATCACTGGACTGCCAGAGGTTATGGAAGACGTCGCAGGCATTACGAACATCGGTGGTAGTCAAGTCACGTACCGCCTCATCAACGCTCGCGCCGGAGGCGGCAAGTTCGGCGAGTTGCGGGCCGTAGGCCGAGGTGGTGCCGGAGAGCGCCTTGGCGAAGATCGTCGGATTCGTGGTGACGCCGCGTACGTCGTCGTCGGTGATCAAGGACGCCAGGTCCCCGGACTCGATGCGGTGCCGATCGAGATCGTCGAGCCAGATGGAAACTCCGGCGGCCGTAAGTTCGGCCAGGGGGGTGGGGACAGACATGGTCAGCCTTCCTGAGCAAGGCAGTCGCGCGCTGTCTGCGCAACGGCATCGGGGGTGATTCCGAACTTCTCAAACAGCAGGGCGCCATCAGCGCTGGCCCCGAAGTGATCGATGCCAACGACGCCTCCCGCGCTCCCCACGAGCCGCCACCAGCCGAAGGTCGCACCGGCCTCAACCGCCACGCGGGCCGGGACGTTCGGCGGCAGCACACTGTCGCGGTAGCCGGTCTCCTGATCGTCGAACCACTCCACGCATGGCACCGAGACGACGCGGGTCGGGATGCCCTCGGCCTGGAGGAGGTCCCGTGCGGCGAGTGCCACCTGGACCTCCGAGCCGCTGGCCATCAGGACCACGCGCAGATCGCCGCCCTCCCCGTCGATCAGGGTGTAGGCGCCCTTCGCGGTCTCAGCCGCGGGAGCCATGACGGTGCGATCGAGCACAGGGAGACCCTGGCGCGACAGGATGAGTCCGGTCGGGGTTCCTCGGCGCAACGCCTCGGCCCAGGCAGTGGCCGTCTCGTTGCCGTCGCAGGGACGAACGACGCTGAGGCCCGGGATTGCCCGTAGGGCCCACAGGGTCTCCACGGGCTGATGCGTCGGACCGTCCTCGCCTAGACCGATGGAGTCGTGCGTCCAGACGTAGACGACCGACGTCTGCATGAGTGCCGCCAACCGAACGGATCCGCGCATGTAGTCCGAGAAGACGAGGAAGGTCCCGCCAAAGGGCCGCGTAAGCCCCTCCAGGGCGATTCCATTGAGGATTGCACCCATGGCGTGCTCGCGGATACCGAAGTGGATGATGCGCCCATAGGGGGAGGAGTCCTTGGCCAACACGCCGGCGGGCAGGAAGGACAGGCCCCCCTCGATAGTGGTGTTGTTGCTCTCCGCGAGATCGGCAGAGCCACCCCAGAATTCCGGCATGACCTCAGCGATGGCGTTGATCACCTTGCCGGAGGCCGCACGTGTGGCGATCTTGCTCCCCGCGTCGAAGACGGGCAGGGACGCGTGGAGATTGGCCGGGAGCTCGCGGGCGAGGAGCCGGTCGAGCAGTACCGCTCGCTGGGGGTTCGCCGCACGCCAGGCATCGAATGAGCGCTGCCACTCCTGGTGAATTTCCGCTCCGCGATCCATGACCTCGCGCGCCCGGGCGAGGACATTCTCGGCGATCTGGAAGTCGCGATCGGGATCGAGTCCGAGGATCGTCTTGGTGGCCGCGACCTCATCGGCTCCCAAGGCTGACCCGTGTGCCTTCGCCGTGTTGCGGGCATGCGGGGCCGGCCACGCGATGGTCGAACGCATGACGATGAAACTAGGTCGATCCTGCTCGAGGCGAGACGCGGTCAGGGCGTCGGCGAGTCCGATGAGGTCGGTATCGCCGTCGGGGGTCATGCCAACCTCGTGAACGGCCCAGCCGTAGGCGGCGTAGCGCGCGGCCACGTCCTCGTGGAAGGCAACCGCGGTGTCTCCCTCGATGGAGATGTGATTGTCGTCCCAGATCACCGTGAGATTGCCGAGCCGCTGTACGCCGGCCAGCGAGGATGCCTCGCCGGAGACACCTTCCTCCAGATCGCCATCCGAGCAGATGACCCACACGTGGTGATCAAAGGGACTGAATCCCCAGGGGGCGTCAGGATCGAGCATGCCGCGCTGGTAGCGGCTGGCCATCGCCATACCGACCGCGGTAGCGACACCCTGACCGAGCGGTCCGGTCGTGGTCTCGACCCCGACGGTGTGCCCGTGTTCAGGATGACCAGGCGTCAGGCTTCCCCAGGTGCGGAAACCTTGCAGATCCTCAAGCGTGAGGCCGTATCCGGACAGAAAGAGCTGGATGTACAGCGTGAGACTTGAGTGGCCGCAGGAGAGGACGAATCGGTCCCGGCCGAGCCACTGCGGGTCCGCCGGATCGTGCCGGAGGAACCGCTGAAAGAGCAGGTACGCCGCGGGCGCGAGGCTCATGGCCGTGCCGGGGTGGCCGTTGCCGGCCTTCTGGACAGCATCCATGGCGAGGCCGCGAATGCTGGCGACGGCCCGCTGGTCGAGGTCAGTCCAGGGGAGATCGGTCATTCCGGGGAGGGCAGGAGTCATGGTCACATGGCGAGCCTAGCGACGCTTCGGCGCGGCAGTGGCGGCATCGGTAGACTCCAGTGACCTACGCGCGAGTTTTCGATTCTTGTTTTCCGGGAGGCCACAGTGACGGAGCTGGCAGGTCCGGCTCAGCGCCCCCGGACGATTCGACGCAGCATGGCCGGCTACGTGGCTATCACCAAGCCGCGAATCATCGAACTGCTCCTGGTCACCACTGTCCCGACGATGATCTTGGCGTCGGGCGGTTGGCCCGATCTTCGCGTGGCCATCGCGGTGCTCGTTGGCGGAACCCTCGCCGCGGGCGGTGCAAATGCCTTCAACAGCGTTTACGACCGCGACATCGACGCGGTCATGCGCCGCACGCAGCACAGGCCGGTGGCCTCGGGTGAGATTTCGGCGGCCGGTGGGGTCGTGTGGGCGACGCTGCTGTCGATCGCCAGTCTGGTGATCCTCACGGTGTACGCCAATGTTCTCGCGGCAGCGCTCGCGCTCGCAGCGATCGTTTTCTATGCCGTGGGTTACACGATGATTCTTAAGCGGCGCACCGCCCAGAACATCGTCTGGGGCGGCGCCGCGGGATGTATGCCCGTCCTCATCGCGTGGGCAGCCGTCACCGGCACCCTGACCTGGGCTCCGGTGATCCTCTTCCTCATCATTTTCTGGTGGACGCCGCCGCATTACTGGCCGTTGTCACTGCGCTACCGAGACGACTACGCCGCCGCCGGCGTTCCGATGCTCCCGGTGGTTGCGGAGCGTCCGGTGGTCATGCGCCAGATCACGATCTACTCCTGGGCCATGGTCCTCACGTCCCTGGTGCTCATCCCCGTGGCTCCCATGGGCTGGGTCTACATCGTGGGTTCGGTCCTCCTCGGGGCGGTTTTCCTGTGGGAGGCCCACGCTCTCGGTCGGCGCGTGCGTCGTGGCGACGATGATGTCCGGCCCATGCGCCTGTTCCACTGGTCGATTACCTATCTGGCGCTGCTTTTCCTCGCGGTCGCGATCGACCCGTTCGTCGGCTAGTTCGCCACCGGGCTCGCGCCAGTCTTTGCGGGGCCCAGGGTCAGCAACTGCATGACGGCCAGCATCCACACAACACAGGCTCCGAGCATGTGGATGGCGACCAGAATCCACGGGAGTCCAGTGAAGTACTGGCCATAGCCGATGACGCCCTGGACGACGGCGATGGCGAGCAACGTCCAGATGACCTTTTGTGCCCGCTCCGGGCCGTTGGTGACCTTGAGGGCGATGGCTGCACCGATGAGCAGACCGAGGAACAGCAGGACCGTGTCGGCGTGCAGCCAGGACACCGTGCGCGGGTCCAGGCCGAAGCGAGCCTCAGACTCCGCATCACCGGAGTGCGGACCGCTCCCTGTCACGATGACTCCGAGCACCACGACGAGAGCGGTGACGGCGACAAGGATCCTGCTGAGAAGTCGGATCTCCCGGCGGACGGGAGGGTTGCTGACGAACGGCCACGCGGGTGACGCGCGCATGACGAGCACCGTGGTGCCGGCGATAATCGCCATGGAGACGAGGAAGTGACCGCCGACGGCCCACGGACTCAGACCCGTGAGCACGGTGATGCCGCCGAGGACCGCCTGAACGACAGTCCCCACGATGGGAATGGCCGCGAGGAGCACCAGATCGGTGCGCCCGCGATGCCGGCGCCACCAGGCCACGGCTCCGACGATGGCGGCAATCGCCAGCAGGCCCAGCACGAAGGTGAGGAGGCGGTTGCCGAATTCGACGTACTTGTGCCACGCCTCTTCCTGACGCGAGGTGGGCACATAGGAGCCCTCGACGCACTCGGGCCACGTCGGGCAGCCAAGACCCGACCCGGTCAGGCGAACGATGCCCCCGGTGACCACGATTCCGATCTGCGCCACAAGGTTGGCGATGAAGATGCCGCGAAGCCACCGCGGGGCGGTCACTGTGCGAGTCATGGACGAGGCAACCGACACCATTCCGCCAGACTACGCGGACTGCTCAGGACCAGCGAAAGGTACGCCGGGCAATCAGCCCACCAGCAACGGTCCACACGGCCAGGAGAATGATGGCGATGGCGACGCTGCCCTCGCCGGAGGCAAGGATCCCGCGTAGCGCGTCGCCGAGCGCCGCACTCGGCAGCGCCGACACAATGGTGGACAAGGGGCCGGGGAGCGAACTTGGCGGCCACGCGGTCCCGCCGGCCACAAGGAGCACGAGGAAGACTGCGTTCGCCACGGCGAGTGTGGCCTCGGCCCGCAGCGCGCCAGCCAGGGCGAATCCGAGAGCACCCAGTGCGAAGGTGCCCAGCAGCAGGATCGGGATGATCAGCAGATCGGCTGGTTCTGGTCGCCACCCGAGGAATGCCGCGGTGACACCGAGGACCATGGTCTGGATCGCCACCGTCGCCACAGTGGCCAGTGCCTTGGCCGCGAGGATGGAGGTTCGCGACAGGGGAGTGGTGGCCAGCAGCAACAGGGCACCGGATCTGCGATCAAATCCCACACCGATCGCCAGTGAGGTGAAAGCACTGGACAGAACAGCGACGGCGAGTACTCCGGCCAACGCCGTATCGATGCGCGAGGCACCGGCTGCGGTGGTGAGCGGCAGTGCCGTGGAAAGGGTCAACCCGAGGAGCAAGCCGACCGGGATGAAGATGGTGAGCAGCAGTTGCTCCCCATTGCGGAACAGGACCCGCAACTCGAATCCGGCTTGGGTTCCGACGAGGCGCGCCATCGATGGCGTCGGGTGCGCTGTTGACGTCGTCACTCGGTCCCTCCACCGGTAAGGCGTCGATAGGCATCGGCGAGGGTCTCGCGCCCCGCGTGCATGCGTGTCGGCGCGTCTCCATGCTGGGCACACCACGACGACACAGTGGCGAGAATCTGTGGATCGGCCGACCCCCACACGCGGTAGTCCCCGGGAGCCCGCTCCTCAACCGTGCACCGTGAGGGCAACGCACGAGCCAACGCGGCAATGTCCAGATGTGGTCGTGCCGCGAAATCGATGCGCTCGGCTGAGTCGGCCGTCAACGACCCGACGGTTCCCTCCGCCACGGCGTGCCCCCGGGCCATCACGGTGAGGTGATCGGCGAGAGCCTCGGCCTCGTCGAGCAAGTGGGTGGAGAGCAACACGGCCACCCCCTGGGCGCGCAGAGCGCGGATCATTCCCGCCACGACGTCACGACCCTCGTGATCCAGGCCCGCGGTGGGCTCGTCAAGAAGGACCAGTTCCGGCGTACCCACGAGGGCGCAGGCGAGGCTTACGCGTCGTCGTTCGCCTCCCGAGAGCCGTCGAATCGTGGTGCGGCCCAGCTCGGAGAGGCGAAGTGCTTCGATGAGTGGTTCGGCTGACGGACGGTCCCCACGCAGAACCGCCACGTGCCGGACCATTTCAGCCGCGTGTGCTCCCGTGGGGAGTCCGTCGTCTTGGAGCATCACGCCCACCCGAGCCCGAGCGGTCGCGCGACCGGGTACGCCGCCGAGCACCTCCACCCGACCTGCCGAGGGGGTCAGGAGTCCCGCGAGGACCCCAATCGTGGTCGACTTCCCCGCGCCGTTGGGTCCAAGGAGCCCCGTGACCGCCCCCGGGGGGATCTCCAGGTCGAGGCCATCGACTGCCCGCTTCGCCCCGAAACGGACGACGAGCCCGCGAGTTCGGGCCGCAGCCCGGTCCGGGTGGTCGTCGGGCGCGGAGGTCACCGGCTGAGTCTAGGGCGGGATGCCGATGGCCGAGCAACGGCGCTCTTGCCCTGGAAAACCACGGTCTACGCGACCAACAGCGGGGTTTTTCGGCGGGCGAAGGCGGTCGGAGCCATCCCAGATGAAAGCCAGAAACGTCCTACGAGGACCCCAGTGTTGCGCTTCTGGCGATTTGCGACACACTAGAGGGGTGAAATTCCCCGGCACCGGCGCTGAGCGGGTGGCTCGTGCCCTCCTGGAGGGGGGACCGGCCACCGCCGCTGAGCTGGCTTGCCGATTGGAGATTTCCCCGGGACTGGTGCGCCGGCACCTAGACAGCCTCACGGCGCAGGGTCTCGTTGACGCGAGCGACCGTCGACCCTTCGGACCTGAACCGGTGCGTGGACGTGGCCGACCCGCGCGCGTCTTTGCCCTCACCGACGCCGGCAGTCACGCATTTGACCTCGATTACGACGACCTTGCGCTCGCGGCCCTCGCCTTCCTTGAGGAGCGCGGCGGGCAGGATGCCATTCGCGAGTTTGCCCGGCAGCGGGCCCGCACCCTCGTAACCCGTCACCAAGCGGTCGAGGAGACTTTGCCAGGGGAGGAGCGGCTGGAGGCGCTGGCCGAGGCGCTCACCGCGGATGGTTTCGTCGCCAACACCGTCCAGACGGATGCGGGCCCCCAGTTATGTCAGCACCATTGCCCGGTGCGACATGTCGCGGCGCGCTACCCACAACTTTGCGAGGCCGAGACCGAGGCCTTCGAAGAGATTCTCGATACCCACGTCCTGCGCCTGGCCACCATCGGCCGAGGCGACGGCATCTGCACGACCTTGGTTCCCGCCCTCATGACACGGAGGAACACCGCATGACCGCATCGACACATCCCGAGCTCGACGGACTTGGCCGCTACGAATACGGGTGGCATGACAAGGACGTCGCGGGTGCCACCGCGCGACGTGGACTCAATGAGGACGTCGTGCGTGAGATCAGCGCGCTCAAGGACGAGCCAGAGTGGATGCTGGATCTGCGTCTCAAGGGACTCAAGCTCTTCGAGCGCAAGCCGATGCCGACCTGGGGATCGAACCTCAGCAATATCGACTTCGACACCATCAAGTATTTCGTGCGGTCCACCGAGAAGCAGGCCAATTCCTGGGAGGACCTCCCCGACGACATCAAGAGCACCTACGACCGCCTGGGCATCCCAGAGGCAGAGAAGCAGCGATTGGTTGCCGGCGTGGCGGCTCAGTACGAGTCCGAGGTGGTCTACCACAAGATCCGTGAGGATCTCGAGGAGCAGGGTGTCATCTTCCTCGACACGGATACCGGCTTGAAGCAGCATCCGGAGCTGTTCCAGGAATACTTCGCGTCGGTGATCCCGGTGGGTGACAACAAATTCGCTGCGCTGAACACCGCGGTGTGGTCTGGTGGGTCCTTCATCTACGTTCCCCCGGGCGTGCACGTGGACATCCCGCTGCAAGCGTACTTCCGCATCAACACGGAGAACATGGGTCAGTTTGAGCGGACGCTGATCCTCGTCGATGAGGATGCCTACGTCCACTACGTCGAGGGCTGCACCGCCCCGATCTACTCGTCAGACTCGCTTCACTCGGCTGTCGTGGAGATCGTGGTAAAGAAGGGTGGTCGCTGCCGTTACACAACCATTCAGAATTGGTCGACCAACGTCTACAACCTGGTGACGAAGCGAGCCGCGGCTCACGAAGGTGCCACCATGGAATGGATCGACGGCAACCTAGGATCCAAGGTCACGATGAAGTACCCCGCGGTGTGGATGCTTGGGGAGCACGCGAAGGGCGAGACGCTCTCCATCGCCTTCGCCGGTGAGGGCCAGCACCAGGATGCCGGATCCAAGATGGTGCATGCTGCCCCCAACACCTCGTCCACGATCATCAGCAAGTCGGTTGCGCGTGGTGGTGGTCGTACGTCGTATCGGGGTCTCGTGCAGGTTCTCGAAGGTGCCACCGGATCCAAGAGCACCGTAAAGTGCGATGCCCTTCTCGTCGATGACATCAGCCGCAGTGACACGTATCCGTACGTCGATGTTCGCGAGGACGACGTGGCCATGGGTCATGAGGCAACGGTCAGCAAGATCAGCGAGGAGCAACTCTTCTACCTGATGTCGCGTGGACTCACCGAGGACGAGGCCATGGCCATGATCGTTCGCGGATTCATTGAGCCGATCGCGCGTGAGTTGCCGATGGAGTACGCCCTCGAGCTCAATCGACTCATCGAACTTCAGATGGAAGGGGCCGTGGGCTAATGTCAGCCACTGTTCCCGCGGTCGACCTCGCACCACGCGTCTTCTCGCGTGACGTCGCCGACCACTTGGTTCCCACCGGACGTGAAGAGGAGTGGCGCTTTACGCCGCTGAAGCGGTTGAGGGGCCTCACGGACGGGTCTGCCGTCCTCGAGTCGACGCCAGCGATCGAGGTTGTCGCGGAAGGCTTCACGGTCGACACCGTCGCCATGGACGATCCGCGCGTGGGTGCCTCCTTGACGCCCTCCGACATCATTGCTGCGCGCGCGATGAGCGTGGCTCCGGCAGCCACCGTCCTCGCGCTTGCGGCCGAGGGATCTGGGCGTGCAGATGTGACCATTGATGGTCGCGGAGCAGGTGCGTCGCACCTCATCATTGAATTCGGACCCTTCAGTGCCGGCACGGTCGTTGTCCGCCATCGCGGACACGCGACACTGGCGCAGGCTGTCGAAATCCGAGTCGCCGACAGCGCCTCCGGCACGGTGGTCTTCTGGCAGGACTGGGATCGCGACACGGTGCATGCGGCCACCCACCACGCCCAGCTTGGGCGCGATGCGCGGCTCATGATGGGACATATCACCCTCGGGGGCGATCTCGTGCGAATCCTGCCGCAGGTGTCCTACACCGCGACGGGGGGAGATGCAGAGCTTCTCGGCCTCACCTTCGCCGACGCGGGTCAGCATCTGGAGAGCCGGGTCTTCGTCGATCACGACACTCCGCAGTGCCGCAGCTCAGTCCTCTACAAGAGTGCGCTCCAGGGCGACGAGGCCCACACAGTATGGGTCGGCGATGTACTGGTCCGTGCCGAGGCCACCGGCATTGATACGTACGAGGTCAATCGCAACTTGATCCTCACTGACGGGGCTCGTGCCGACTCGGTCCCGAATCTCGAACTTGAGACGGGCGAAATCGTCGGCGCCGGTCACGCCAGTGCCACGGGTCGCTTCGATGACGAGCAGTTGTTCTATCTCCAGGCCCGGGGTATTCCGGCCGACTTGGCGCGCGTGCTGGTGGTCCGCGGCTTTTTCACCGATGTCCTCGGCCGCCTCGGGGTGCCGGAGATTGCCGACGAGGTCATGTCGACCGTGGATTCCCGGTTGGGCATCGACCGTGTCGCCGCGGGCCTGCTGGAGGAGGAGGCCGAGTGAGCATGATCGATGTGTGCGCCGTGGGGGACATCCCCATGGACGGCGCCCTTCAAGTACGCGTGGGTGAGCACCAGGTCGCCGTGGCCCGGACCGAGGAGGGCGTCTACGCCATCCTTGACGTGTGCTCACACGCTGACGTCGCATTGAGTGAAGGCGATGTCGACGATTGCAGTATCGAGTGCTGGCTCCACGGCTCTCGTTTTGATCTACGCACCGGCGAGGCGTTGAGCCTCCCGGCGACCGCCCCCGTCCCCGTCTTCGCCGTCGAGATCAGCGGCACCGATGACACCGCCCGTGTGCTCGTCGCCGAGCACCCCGTTATTGCCGAATGAGCAGGAGCATCATGTCCACCCTTGAAATTCACAACCTGCACGCCAGTGTGGAGACCGACGGCGGGGAGCGTGAGATCCTGCGAGGGGTCGACCTGACCGTGAGCAGTGGTCAGACCCATGCGGTGATGGGCCCCAACGGTTCGGGCAAGTCCACTCTGGCCTATGTGATCGCTGGGCACCCGAAATACAAGGTCACCGACGGCACTATCACGCTCGATGGCGCCAACGTGCTCGAGATGAGCGTCGACGAGCGTGCCCGAGCCGGACTCTTCCTGGCCATGCAGTACCCGGTGGAGATCCCCGGAGTGTCCGTGTCGAACTTCCTGCGCACGTCGGCCACCGCGGTTCGCGGAGAGGCACCCAAGCTGCGCCTGTGGATCAAAGAGGTCAAGGAGTCCATGGCGGCACTGTCCATGGATCCGAGCTTCGCCGACCGCAGTGTCAATGAAGGCTTCTCCGGTGGTGAGAAGAAGCGCCACGAAATTCTGCAACTCGAGTTGCTCAAGCCCAAGATCGCCGTCCTTGACGAGACGGATTCCGGTTTGGACGTTGATGCCCTGCGTATCGTGTCCGAGGGCGTCAACCGGTTCCAGGCTGACGGCACCACCGGCACTCTGCTGATCACGCACTACACGCGCATCCTTCGCTACATTCATCCGGATTTCGTGCACGTCTTCGTCGACGGTCGCATCGTGGAGAGCGGCGGCCCCGAACTCGCCACCCAGCTGGAGGAGCACGGTTACGAGCGATTCGCCAGGGCGGGCTCGGGAGCGTGAGCATCACCGCTAGCGCCTCGGGCTTGGACGCCCAGGCCCTCCGCGCCCAGTTCCCGATCCTCGACCGTGAGGTCCGGGGTGGTGGCCGGTTGATCTACCTCGACTCTGCCGCGACCACGCAGAAGCCGCTGGCGGTGCTCGACGCAGAACGGGACTACTACCTCACCAGCAATGCCGCGGTTCATCGTGGCGCCCATCAGCTCGCCGAAGAAGCTACCGAGGCATTCGAAGGTTCGCGGGCTCGCATCGCAGCATTCGTGGGGGCGCGGGCGGACGATCTCGTCTTCACGCGCAATGCCACGGAGTCGCTCAACCTCATGGCCTATGCGTTCAGCAATGCCACGGCCAAGAGTCGGATGGGCGAGATCCTGCCCGAGGCCACACGACGTTTTGTCCTCGAGCCGGGTGACGAGATCGTGGTCACGCAAATGGAGCATCACGCCAACCTCATCCCGTGGCAGGAGGTCTGCTCGAAGACCGGTGCTGTGCTTCGCTGGATCCCCTTGACGACTGAGGGCCGTCTCGATCTCGACAGTCTTCCGTCGGTCATCACGTCGCGCACTCGCGTGGTGGCGTTCACCCAGCAGTCGAACCTGCTGGGCACGATCAACCCGGTGTCGCCGATCGTTGATGCGGCCCGGGCAGTGGGAGCACTCGTCATCCTCGACGCGTGTCAGTCCGTGCCGCACATGCCGATTGATGTCACATCTCTTGGGGTGGACGCCATTGCATGGAGTGGACACAAGATGCTCGGGCCTACCGGGATCGGCTGCCTGTGGGCTACGCCAGAGACACTCGACGCGATGCCCCCGTTCATCACCGGCGGGTCGATGATCGAGACCGTGACCATGGAGGCGTCCACCTTTGCCCCGCCGCCCAAGAGATTCGAGGCCGGGGTCCCCATGGTGGCGCAGGCCGTCGGGCTAGCGGCGGCGTGTGACTTCCTCGCCGAGGTCGGGATGGATCGTGTGGCCGAACACGAGCGTCAACTGACCGCCCACGCGCTGGACCGGCTCGCGCACGAGCCTGGGATACGCATTGTCGGTCCGACCGACATGGTGATGCGCGGAAGCGCCATCTCCTTTGTCATGGACGGAGTGCATCCCCACGATGTCGGCCAGATTCTTGATGATCGGGGTATTGCCGTCCGAGTCGGGCACCACTGTGCTTGGCCGGGATGTCGCGCGATGGACGTGCCCGCGACCACGCGGATGTCGCCGTACGTCTACAACGACGAAGCGGATATTGACGCGTTCGTGGAAGCGCTGTCGGACGTCCGCAGGGTCTTTGGAGTGTCCTGATGGAAGACCTGTACCAAGAAATCATCCTGGATCACTATCGTCACCCGCAGGGTCGTGGATTGCGTGAGCCATTCGAGTCACAGGTACACCACGTCAATCCGACCTGCGGCGATGAGATTGACCTGCGGCTGCATCTGGAGGAACGTGAGGGCGTTCTGACGGTAGCCGATGTGTCCTACGACGGGCAGGGCTGCTCGATTTCGCAGGCCTCGGCGAGCGTGCTGTACGAGAACGTCAACGGGCTGCCCTTGGCCGATGCCCTGTACGCCCTGGACCGCTTCTCGGAGATGGTGACGTCCAAGGGTGAGATCGCCGGCGACGAAGACGTCCTCGGAGACGCCGTGGCATTCGGGGGCGTCGCCAAGTATCCGGCCCGGGTGAAGTGTGCCCTGCTCCCGTGGCTCGCATGGAAAGACGCCGTCGTCCAGGCGACGGAATCAATCGAAGGAGGCTCAGCGTGAGCGAAGAGACCACTACGACGGTCGCTGCAGACGAGATCTGGGAGGCCATGAAAGACGTGGTCGATCCCGAACTCGGCATCAATGTGGTCGATCTCGGACTCGTCTACGACGTTCACGTTGAAGAAGGTGGCAGCGCCACCCTCGACATGACGTTGACCTCGGCAGCCTGTCCGCTCACGGACGTCATCGAGGATCAGACTCGAGCGGCCCTGGACGGATTGGTACCGGGATTCGCGATCAACTGGGTCTGGATGCCGCCGTGGGGACCGGACAAGATCACCGATGATGGTCGCGAGATGCTGCGTGCGCTGGGCTTCAACGTCTAGGCGTACCCTCGTGACCTTGTGATCACCGGCCAGGGTCTGGAATTGCGCGCTGGCGCGCGCCTCCTCCTCAATGACGCATCCGTACGGGTGGGACCGGGCGACCGAATCGGGCTCGTGGGCCGCAACGGGGCGGGCAAAACCACGCTCACCAAGGTGCTCGCCGGCGAGGCCCTGCCCGCCGCAGGCCAGGTCGTCAACACGGGCACCGTGGGCTATCTCCCGCAAGACCCGCGTACCGGTGATCTGCATGTGAGTGCGCGCGATCGCATCCTGGGCGCCCGAGGCCTCGCGGAGGCCGCCCGCCGCATGCGAACGGCAAGTGAGCGCATGGGTGCCGGGGATGCTGAAGCGCAGGCCAAGGCCATGCGGTCGTATGACGCCGCGCTCGCTGAGTTTGAATCCCGCGGTGGGTACTCCGCGGACTCGGAGGCGGCCCGTATCGCGGCCAGTCTTGGACTGCCCGATCGAGTGCTGGGCCAGGAACTCGCCACCCTGTCCGGTGGCCAGCGACGTCGGATCGAATTGGCACGAATCCTCTTCGGCGGCTACGACGTCCTCCTTCTCGACGAGCCCACGAACCACCTCGACGCGGACAGCATCGGCTGGCTGCGGCGTTTCCTCGCGTCCTATCCCGGGGGGTTCGTGGTGATCAGCCATGACGTCGGGCTCCTGGAGGCAACGGTCAATACCGTGGTGCACCTTGACGCCAATCGAGCGGAAATCGACACCTACGCGATGGGGTGGACGGCGTATCTGAAGCAACGTGAGGTGGATGAGCGGCGGAGGCGCCGCGAACGCGCCAACGCGGAGAAGCAGGCCAGTGCCTTACGCGAGCAAGCCGAGAAGATGCGAGCCAAGGCCACCAAGGCGAAGGCAGCCCAGTCCATGTTCAAGCGCGCTGAGCGCCTGGTGGACGGGCTGGAGGAGAGCCGAGCCCACGATCGAGTCGCGCGAATCCGATTCCCCGACCCGGCCCCGTGCGGCAAAACTCCGCTGAGCGCGACCGGACTGTCCCGGTCCTATGGATCGCAGGAAATCTTCACCGACGTGGACCTGTCGGTGGATCGCGGCTCGCGCGTCGTCATCCTCGGTTTGAACGGTGCTGGCAAGACAACGCTGTTGCGCATCCTCGCGGGGATCGACGCACCCGATACCGGTGATGTCATCCTTGGCCACGGCGCCAAGATCGGCTACTACGCGCAGGAACACGAAACCCTGGATCCGCACAGAACGGTCCTCGAAACGATGGCGAGCGCCGCTCCCGATCTGGGGGAGACCGAGTGCCGCCGGATTCTCGGCTCCTTCCTCTTCGTTGGCGATGATGTCTACAAACCGACCGGAGTGTTGTCCGGAGGCGAGAAGACGCGCCTGGCCCTCGCCACGCTTGTGGTCTCCAGTGCGAATGTCCTTCTTCTGGATGAACCGACCAACAACCTCGACCCCGCGAGCCGAGAGGAGATCCTCGGGGCACTGCGGCACTTTCAAGGTGCCGTCGTGCTGGTCACGCATGATGAGGGGGCGGTTCGTGCGCTTGACCCCGAGCGCGTCGTCATCTTGCCGGAGGGTGACGAGGATCTGTGGAGCGAGGACTACGCTGAATTGGTGGAGTTGGCATGACGAACGGATCAGACCGCTGGAATAACGAGGCCTTCGCGCGTGGTGACATCAGTGTCACCCAGCGGGACAGCGTTCTTACGATCGAACTCAATCGGCCCGAGGCGCGCAATGCGCAGACGCCGTCCATGTGGGCGGCCCTCGCGGCCGTCGGCGCGGTCATCACCGCCGACCCGGAGGACATCACGGTCGTGGTGATCCGGGGGGCCGGGCCATCGTTCTCCGCCGGGCTAGATCGCCGCATGTTCACCCCGGAGGGCGTGCCAGGCCAGACATCGCTCGCCGGACTGATCGGCTTGCCGGACGCGGAGCTCGACGCCGCCATTGCCGAATTCCAGCGTGGCTTCACCTGGCAACGCGCGGTGCGTCCGCTCACCATCGCAGCGGTTCACGGTCACGCCATCGGTGCGGGTTTCCAACTGGCGCTGGCGTGCGACCTCATCTTCGCAGCGCCCGACGCGACCTTCGCGATGCGCGAAACCTCCCTCGGTCTGGTGCCGGACCTCGGGGGTACCGGTCCGTTGGTGCGGGCGGTGGGCCTTGCACGCGCCACGGATATCTGTGCCACCGGTCGTTCGGTGACCGCAGCGGAGGCGGAGCGCATCGGGCTGGTGGCGCGCGTCGCGGATGACCTGGACGAGACGGTGAACGCCTACGCCGAGGTGATAACTGCGACTCCACCGGGTGCGGTGGCCGACCTTCTGCCCCTACTCGCGAGCGCGGTCGACAACGATCTCGACCAGCAACTTGCGGCCGAACGTCGAGCGCAGATCGCGCGCCTCCGGGCGATCACGGGCCGTCAGGGCTGAACTTGTCGAACATCAGCCCCTGGCAGATCGTCCACTCGTACACCCGGGATCGAAGTCAACTCCACGCGGTGGACAGGGGTGTCGTACGACGCATCCTCGGTTACGCGAAGCCCTATCGCGTGCTCGTCGTAGCTTTCATGGCCACGTTGATCGTCACCTCGTTGCTCACAGTGGCTCAACCACTGCTGATCGGTCGAATCATCGATGACGGCATCGGGGCGGGCAATGCACAGGTGGTGACCTTCCTGGCAATCGGCATGGCCGTCTTGGCGCTCCTTGACGCGGTCGTGGGCCTGTTTGGGCGGTGGTTCAGTTCCCGAATCGGCGAGGGACTGATCTTCGATCTGCGCACGCAGGTGTACGACCATGTCCAACGACAGTCGGTGGCATTCTTCACCCGGGCACAAACCGGAGCCCTTGTCTCCCGACTGAACTCCGATGTGATCGGTGCCCAGCAAGCCTTCACTTCGACCCTGAGCGGTCTCGTGGGGAACCTCATTACGGTCAGCATCGTGTTGGTGACCATGCTCCTGCTGTCCTGGCAGATCACCCTTCTTTCCCTTGTCATGGTCCCGGTGTTCCTTCTGCCGGCGCGGTGGATGGGCCGACGGCTGCGTGACCTCACCCGTGAGCAGATGCAGGTGAACGCTGAGATGAGCAGTCAGATGACGGAGCGGTTCAATGTCGCCGGCGCTCTTCTCGTATCACTCTTTGGTCGTCCTGAGGACGAGCACGGAGCGTTCGCGGGCCGAGCGGCGAGGGTACGCAACGCGGGCGTGTCGATCGCTATGGCGAATCGTTGGTTCCTCACCGCACTGCTGCTCGCGGCGGCTCTTGCCACCGCGCTGGCGTACGGCATCGGCGGCAATCTGGTGATTTCCGGGGCACTCGAATTGGGCACACTCGTCGCCCTGGTCGCCCTGCTGTCGCAGTTGTACGGCCCGCTGACGGCGCTCGCAAACGTGCGTGTGGACGTGATGACCGCACTCGTGAGTTTTGAGCGGGTTTTCGAGGTGCTTGACCTGCCCCCGCTGGTCAGGGAAGCGCCGGGCGCGGCGCAGGTGCCTGACGGACCTCTGTCCATCCGGTTCAATGGCGTGTCCTTTAGTTACCCGACCTCGACCGAGGTTTCGCTGGCCTCGCTGGAAACGGTGGCGCGCGAAGAGGCGGAGCGTGATTCGGGGCCGGTGCTGCAGGATGTGAGCTTTGAGATGGAGGCCGGGCAGCTCGTCGCCCTCGTCGGACCCTCCGGGGCCGGCAAGACGACAATCACCGCGCTTGTGCCGAGGCTCTATGACGTCACCTCCGGCTCGGTCAGGGTCGGCGGGATGGACGTCCGCGACATGACCCTCGAGTCGCTGCGCGGAGCGATCGGCATGGTCACGCAGGACGCTCATCTCTTCCACGACAGCATTCGCAACAACCTCTTGTACGCACGACCGGACGCGGACGAGGCCGCGCTGATCGCGGCCTGCCGCGGCGCGCAGATCTGGGATCTCATCGCCTCATTGCCGAATGGACTGGACACGGTCGTCGGGGACCGCGGCTACCGGCTGTCCGGTGGGGAGAAGCAGCGACTCGCGATTGCGCGCGTCCTCCTCAAGGCTCCACGAATCGTGGTCCTCGATGAGGCGACGGCTCATCTGGACTCCGAAAGCGAGGCCGCGGTCCAGCGGGCACTGGCGACCGCGCTCGAGGGGCGCACGTCGTTGGTGATCGCGCACCGCCTGTCGACGATTCGCCAGGCGGACCTCATCCTGGTGGTCGAGGACGGACGCATTGTCGAACGTGGAACGCACGCGGAATTGATGGCTCGGTCTGGTGTCTACGCGAACCTCTACGCAACCCAGTTCGAGGACTAGGTGGTGGTCCGCTGGTCGAACGCCGGGTGCGTCACCAGGGGGAGCGAAGGAGCCCGCCATCCACGGGCACGAGGACACCGGTGACGTAGGACGCGGCGGGAGACAGCAGGAAAGCGGCGACCTCACCGAATTCCTTGGGGGAGCCGAGCCGCTTCATAGGGATGTCTGCTTCGACAGCGGCGAGACCCTCCTGCGTCCCGCCGGTCAGCGTGATTATGCGGTCGGTGGCGATCTTGCCGGGCAGGATGCCGTTGACCCGGATGCCCCGGGGTGCGAGTTCATTGGCGAGGTCTTTGACGAGCATGGCCAGACCAGGGCGCAGGACGTTGCTCGCTGCGAGGACGTCGATGGGCTCCTTGGCCGTGCTCGATAACACGACGAGGATCGAGGCACCCTCGGCGAGTCGCGGGGCAAGTGTGCGGATGATGCGCACGGTCGTGAGGGTGACCTGCTCGAAGGCCTGCTGCCACTGCAGATCGGTGTAGTCCAAGGCGCGGCCGGCGGCAGGACCTCCCACGTTGACGAGTACGCCGTCCAGGGGGGCGGCGCCGAGAGCATCGGCAATCTGTTCGGCGGCATCCACGTCTGTGAGATCGACGGGCACGGCCTGGGCGCGCGGGCCGAGGCTGGCAAGCGCTTCATCAAGTGACGCCGACGGTCGCGCCGCGATCACCGTGTGCGCCCCATCCGCGGACAGGGCGGCGGCCGTGGCATAGCCGAGACCGCGCGACGCAGCGGTGACCACATAGCGTCGACCTTCGAGTCCGAGATCCATGGGCGTCCTTTCGCTGACGGCTAGGGCGTTTCGGCTTCAGCCGCGGCGTCTTCTCGCGCCTCACGACGCAGGAAGTAGAACCACCCGACGAGAGCGATCACGGCGAAGATCACCCACTGCACGGCGTAACTGATGTTGCGACCCTCGTCGATGACCGGCGCCGGCAGGGTGGTGAGGCCCGGATCGCGCGGGACCGATGTGGTGGCCTCGAGATATAGGGATTCCTCGCCGCGACCCCACACGACCGGGTCGAGCGCTGGCGCCTGCCCGCTCGGGAGGTCCGTGGGAAAGGGGTCGGGGGACATCTCGCTCCAGCGCAGTCGACCGGTCACCATGACATCCCCCGTGGGGGGCGCCGGTGCCGTCACGGCGGCCGTGGCGGATGCGCCACTGGGGATCCAGCCGCGATTGACCCAGACCTCAGCCGTGTTCGTTTGCAGCAGCGACACCACCCAGAAACCGTTTGCTCCGTCGAGAGGGCGTTGCCGGATTAGCCAGGTGGCACCCTCCGCGTAGCGGCCGGTGGCGACGACCGGCTCCCACTCCACCGGATCTACCACGGCGAGATCCACCGGGGTAACGTCCTGGGTCGCGACCGCGTCGAGAGCAAGGCGTTCGGTGCGGCGATCCTCCGCACGCTGCCACTGCCAGCGACTCAGGAGGCCGAAGCCGACGATAGCGATGACGACGAGCAGGCTGAAGGCAATCCACCGCCGGGTTCGGAGGAGGGACCACATAGGTCAACGGTAGGCGACGCCGAATTCAGCGTTGCTGTCCCGGGGGTAGCGCGAGGGTCGTCGGAAGCGGCGCCGCGGTGGGTCCGGGGCCACGACGGCTGAAGCGGGCGTTGGCGGCCACGACGGCGAGATAAGGCAAGATCACTGCGCCGGTGATGAAGACCCAGCGTGGCCATCCGGGGACCAGGATCGCGAGGATGACGCACGCCGTACGGATGCTCATGGAAATGAGATAGCGCCTCGTCCGGCCACTTTGCTCGTCGGCCAACCCTGTAGGTGCCGCGGTAATCGAGTGGACCTCGGGTTCGCTGCGCACGTCCCTACGGTAGGTCCTGCCGGGCATTCCCGCATTCCCTAGGGTTTGGCTAGAGAGCGTCGCTAACGGTCGACAGATGGAACCCGTCAATGACGGCGGCGGGCATGGCCACTCGGGGAGCGTAATCGCCCATCTCGCGGGGCAGAGTACGTGCAGTGTGGCCTACGTCACGGAGACGGTTGAGAATGGCCAAGGGGGAGTCGTTGAAGCGGAAATTCGTGGTGGCACCGATGATTTCCCCACCTCGTACGACGTACACGCCATCACGCGTGAGGCCGGTGAGCAGCAACGTCTGCGGATCGACGAGTCGGTTGTACCAAAGGCAGGTGACGTAAATCCCATCGGACATTCGCGCGAGGAGGTCATCGCCCGTGCCTTGTCCCGTCGGGTCAGTGAAGCGGAGCGTGTCTGCCGGAGCCACCGGATCGATGGAGTGCTCAGCGGCGAGACGCCGCGGCGCGACGAGGTGGGTGAGTGTCCCGTCGGCGATCCAGTCAGTGGTAGGTATCTCTATCCCGTTGTCGAATACAGAGGCCATGTCCGACGAAGAGGCGGTGGTCAGCCAGTTCGCGCAACCGATCTGAGGGTCATGCGGGTCGCTTTGCAAGCGAATGGGCCGGTCGGCCACCCGGTTACCGATCCGCGTACCGCCGCCCGGTGTGCTGAAGGCGCTGTGACCCTCTAGGGCTGGCCGTGCAGCCATCGACCACCACAGGTCCACCATGAGATCTCCCATGGCGCTGGGAGTCAGGAGGCAGTCATGCCGACCGGCCTCGACGTCAATTCGACGCGCCTGCCAGTCCAGCGCGCGGCGGATGGCGGCGAGCGCGTCGTCGAGATCGATGTCAATGAAGTCATCGGTCGCCACCCCCCACCAGGTGGATCGAGAGCGTGCATGTGACTTGGCCGTCATCTCCAGCCGGCCCGACGGCTGCACGTGCCGCTTGCGGAGGCCCGTTGACGTGCCCAACCACACGGTGTCGACACAGTGCTCGGCGTATCCGAACAGTTCGGCGCCATCTGCGTTCACAGCGTCGAACAGATCACCGAGATTCCGACTCAGTTCGGCGAATACAGCGCTCTCGGTCATGGGCGCGTCGGTGGTCCAGGCAGTGTCGTCCCCACCCCAGGGCGCGACAAGCGGTGCTGCATCATCAGCGGCGGGCGCCTGAGCGGCTGCGCGACCTACTTCTTGCACCATGTCGGCGATGTCATCTCGGTTCGGTTGCGTGCGACTCACGGTCGCGGTGGCTACTCCGTCGGGACGCTCGGCGAACGCCACCAGGGTGAGCTCGAGCCCACGTGACTCGCCGTTTGTGGTCAGGGTGGTCCGCGCCCAGCGAAGATCAACTCGGCTGGACACGGTCACGATCGCCACGCAGCCAGCGAGGCCCTGGGCGAGGCTCAGGGCCGTATCCACCATCTCCTCGGGACGCATCAAGCCTCCTGCCGAGCATTGAGGACGTTGATGTTCTCGAACACTGCGCTAGGACAGCCATGGGAGACCGCAGCAACCTGTCCAGGTTGGCCCTTGCCGCAGTTGAGGGCTCCGCCGAGCAGATAGGTATCGGGGCCGCCCAGGGCAACGAGGCTGCCCCAGAAGTCCGGGGTCCGCGACTGGTAGGCGACATCTCGAACCTGGCCATCAAGCCGACCGTTCCGGATCCGGTGGAAGCGCTGGCCGGTGAATTGGAAGTTGTAGCGCTGCATATCGATCGACCAACTGCGGTCACCCACGATGTAGATACCGTCCTCCACGCCCGCGATGAGATCGTCCGTCGTCGCGGACGAGGACCCTGGTTGAAGGGACACATTTGGCATACGTTGGATGGGAACGTGACCCGCTGAGTCGGCGTAGGAACAGCCGTTGGAGCGCGGATAGCCGAATTCAGCCGCCATCGCCCGATCGAGTTGATACCCGACGAGGATCCCGTCCTTCACCAGATCCCAGTCCTGGGCGGCGACTGCCTCGTCGTCCCAGCCCACCGTCGCAAGACCGTGTGCAGCGTTGCGGTCACCGGTCACGTGCATGAGGTGGGATCCGTACCGAAGCGTCCCCAACTGGTCGGGCGTGGCAAAGGACGTCCCCGCGTAGTTCGCCTCGTAGCCCAGTGCGCGATCGAGTTCGGTCGCGTGCCCGACCGATTCGTGGATCGTCAGCCACAGGTTCGTGGGGTCGATGACGAGGGTGTAGCGACCCGGCTCCACGCTGGGGGCAGCGAGCTTCTCGCGCAATCGCTCGGGCAGGTGTTCCAGCTCGGTGTCCCAGTCCCAGGGCCGAGCCCCGCCGATTTCATCGCCCTGCCCGAGCAGATACTCCCAGCCACGGGCGACCGGAGGGGCAGTGGTGGACATCGTGTCGAAGGCCCCCGTTTCCGGATGGATCGCCGTGGCGCTCCACTCGGCCTCAATGCGGCTTCGATGCTGCGAAAAGGCCGATCCGCGACTGTCCAGGTAGTGCACGTCCTCCTGAACCATGGCCAATCGCGCGTCGACGTGCGCAATGCCCTCGGCCCTCAACAGGGAATGGGACCGTTCCGCGAGCAGCGCTACTCGCTCAGCAGCTGGGACGGCGAAAGGATCGATGTCGTAGGGCGAGGTCCATCGCCCCTCATGGACGGGCTCGCCGGCCAATTCCACGCGCGTCGAGACAAGCGGACTGCTGAGCCTGGCAAGGCGGACCGCTGATTGTGCCAGTCGCACGGCCTCCGGCAACGTGCACATGTCTGATGCGGCAAATCCCCAGCAGCCATCGACGAGGACGCGCACGGCAATCCCGCGGTCGGTCGATTCGCCCGTCGACTCCACGGCTCCGTCGTGCAACGCGAGGTGTCCCGCTCTCGTCGACATGAGCCGCGCGGCTACGTACTCAGCTCCGGCCGCCGCCTCGACCGCACCTTCGAGAAGAGCTTTAGTGCTTGTCATCGTCCGACTCTGCTGCGGGGGCCGCACTCACTTCCGGTGGCTGTGGGCCCCCCCGAAGCCAGCGTCCCACCGGCAGCATGAGGATGAGCGCGTAGAAGCCGAGCCAGTCAAAGATGTACGACGTCAGCGCCGCCAGAATGAAGATCAGGGTGAAGGCCCAACCGCGGTAGCGCGCCCGAGTCGCATGAATATGGGCCGTTGTCACGGCCCCTTCGGGCGACAGCAGATCCGGTTGTCGGGACAGGTACCAGCCCATCAGCGCGCCGGTGGCCGAGATATAGGCGAGCGTGAGCCAGTAGAAGACGCCGGTTCCACTGGAGTCAAACGGCACGCTCTCGTTAAAGCTCCAGTCCTCACCCCCACCGTGCATGGCCGCTGGCCACGGCAACAGGACGAATCCGACGAGCCACGCAGCATTGAGCCAGAAGACCACGCTGTCGTAGGCCGCCAGAGTGTTCATGACCTTGTTGTGGATGCTCCACATCACCGTCACGACGAAGAAGGTCGTGACGAACGTGATGATCTGATTCATGTTTGCTGACAGGACCACGAGGACGCTCTGCCCCTCGGGGGGTCCCGCAATATCAACGAGTGGGAGGGCGAGAACGGTGATGGCTACCGCCACGACCGCGTCGCTGAAATTCAGCAGTCGGTCAAGGGCCTTGTCCCCTCGCAGCATTCGTGTCATGACATGCGCGTCCTCATCACGCCGTCATCCTTCCACCTGCGTGCCGGTTCTGGCGTGGGATCCGGCCAGCCGATACGGTCTGCGTGGCGAAGGGAGGCGTGATGGTCGCGTTGGTCACCGGTGGCAATCGAGGCATCGGCCTTGCGACAGCACGAGCCCTGCGTAACTCCGGTCACGTGGTCGTTGCTGGCACACGCTCAGGTGAGGCGCCCGATGGACTGTCCGCCGTCTCCATGGATGTCACGAGCACGGAATCCGTAGATGCCGGATTTGACCAGGTCGAGGCTGAGTACGGCGCGGTCGACGTTCTCGTCGCGAACGCGGGAATCACGAGGGATGGACTCATCCTGCGCATGAGCGACCCCGATATCGAGGATGTCCTGCAGACCAATCTGGTAGGTGCGATTCGGTGTGCCCGACGTGCGGCCAAGGGCATGGTGCGCGCGCGCCGGGGCAGGATCATTCTGGTGTCCAGCGTTGTGTGGGCGCTTGGGTCAGCCGGCCAGGTGAACTACGCGGCCGCAAAGGCCGGTCTGGTGGGCGTCGCGCGGTCCCTCTCGCGCGAACTGGGCGGTCGAGGTGTCACCTGCAATGTGGTTGCCCCCGGATTCGTCGAGACGGAGATGACTGAGGTGCTCGACGAGGCGCAGCGAGAGGCCATCCGCGGCCAGATTCCGCTTGGGCGCTACGCGGCTCCCGACGAGATCGCCGGAGTCATCGATTTCCTTGCCGGTGATGCAGCCGCCTACATCACGGGAGCCGTCATCCCCGTCGATGGCGGACTCGGCATGGGCCATTGATCGTCAAGCGAAGGAGTGCACCCCATGGGAATCCTTGACGGGCGGACGGTACTCATCACCGGCGTCCTCACCGACCAGTCGATCGCCTTCCACGTGGCTCGCCTCGCCCAAGAGGAAGGAGCCCGCATCGTCCTCACCGGCTTTGGTCGAGCCATTTCACTCACCAAACGGACAGCTCAGCGGCTACCCGAACCTTCGGTACCTGTCGTTGAACTTGACGTGCAGTCCGAGGCTGATCTGGAGTCGTTGGCCGTTCGCGTGGGCGAGCATGTCACGCACCTCGACGGCGTCTTGCACTCGATTGGATACGCGCCGGAGTCGGCACTCGGCGGCCGATTCTTGGACACACCGTGGTCCGATGTATCGACAGCCGTCGAGATCTCTGCCTACTCGCTGAAGTCCCTCAGCATGGCCTGCCTCCCGCTCATGAGTGCCGGCGGTTCGATTGTGGGTCTGGATTTCGATGCAACGGTGGCCTGGCCGACGTATGACTGGATGGGAGTGGCCAAGGCTGCCTTGGAGTCGACCTCGCGCTACTTGGCTCGCGACCTCGGGCCCCAGGGCATCCGTGTCAATCTCGTGGCCGCGGGACCCATTCGCACCATGGCGGCCAAGAGCATCCCGGGCTTCGAGGACTTCGAGCAGGTGTGGACGAACCGTGCACCCCTGGGATGGGATCTCGCCGACCCTGAGCCGGCGGCGAAGGCATGCGTGGCGCTGCTGTCTGACTGGTTCCCGTCAACCACGGGTGAAATCGTCCATGTTGATGGCGGCGTCCACTCACAAGGCGCCTGATTGCGCACCCTCATCCTGCAGCGACATGCGAAGTCGGACTATCCACCGGGAGTACCTGACCACCAACGCCCGCTAGCCGAACGGGGTCGACGCGACGCCCCGGCGGCGGGCCGTTGGTTGGCGGAACATGCCCCCCATCCTGATCTCGCGTTGGTCTCGACCGCTGTACGCGCGCGGGAAACCTGGGCATTGATCGAAAAGTCCTGCGCGGCTCGCGACGTGCGCTGGGACGACCGCATCTATGAGGCCTCCGTGGCCGGGCTTCTGCGCGTCATCAGCGAAGTAGGCGACGAGGTGAAGTCCCTCGTGGTGGTGGGCCACAATCCGGGCCTCGAGAGCTTGGCCGGCTTCCTCGTCGTGCGCGGTGACGCTGATCTGCGGCGCCAGATGGGGACGAAGTTCCCGACCTCGGCCATCGCGGTCATCACCTCCGACGGGACATGGGGTCAGTTCCCCAACGGTGAACTCGCGGACTTCGCCGTGCCGAGGGGTTGATCGGCGTCCGCTTCATCGATCTCATCGCGCGTAACGCCGAGGAGGAAGAGCACCGAATCAAGGTAGGGAGCGTTGACCGAGGTGTCGGCGGCGGCGCGCACCGCGGGCTTCGCGTTAAAGGCCACGCCCAGGCCCGCGCGATCCAGCATGTCGAGGTCATTGGCCCCGTCTCCGATGGCGATGGTGCGCGCCAGGGGGATGCCAAACTCGGCAGCGAAGCCCTCCAGTGCGTGAGCCTTTCCCGCGCGGTCAATGATGGGCCCGCGGAGCCGCCCGGTGAGGTGGCCGTCCTTGATCTCGAGCCCGTTCGCACGCACGCCATCGACGCCGAGTACATCCGCAAGTGGAGCAATGACCTCGTCGAAGCCTCCCGAGACAAGACAGACGCGAAAGCCCAAACGCCGCAGAGTTCGACACAGCGTGCGGGCACCCGGCGTTAACCGCACGCGGCGAGAGGCCTCGAGAAGTGCGTCCTCGGGGAGACCCGCGAGCGCAGCGACGCGCGCCTGGAGGGAATCGGTGAAATCCAGTTCGCCGTTCATCGCGGCTTCGGTGATCGCCGAAACGACCTGCCCCACTCCGGCCATGTCCGCGAGGATGTCAATGACCTCGTCTTGGATCAGGGTGGAATCGACGTCCATCACAACCAGTCGAGCACCACGGCGATCGAGACCGGCGTGCTGGACCGCGATATCGACACCGAGTCGCGCGGAACATTCCGCGAGTGTTCGACGGAGTTCCTCGACGTCCTCACCGGACCCTTCGAAGACCACCGCGGTGACGGGGTAGGCGGCGATCCGTCGAATGCGATCGATGTTCCACCCGTGGTCAGCCATCGTACGGGCAAGGTCGGCCACCGGGCCCGGTCGAAGGTCCGGACTCATCACGGTCACGTGAATTCGGCGTCGTTGTGGATCGCGCGGGATTTCTTGGGCGCCGGGGACCGTCTCAATTTCCATGCCGACCTGTGCTGCCACAGCATGGGCGGCGGCTCTGACGGCTCCCACATCGTTGGCCGACACTCCAAGCAGGACGGCGAGGATGAGTCGCCCGCGCACCACCAGTTGCTGGATGTCGAGGACCGCGGTGCGGTGATGGCGAAGGGCATCGAAGAATGCCGCGGTCACGCCGGGACGATCACGTCCGCTGAGAATGACCAGAAGGGTGCCGTCCACGTCTCGAGTTTATGGCCGCCCATCAGGTGCTCGAGTAGGCGACCTCCACCGCGGCGCGCACCGCGGGGTCAAGTTCCCGCACGATGTCGCGTCGAGCCCGCTGCTGTTGAGCCGTCCAGCCCGCCTCCGGGACATTCGTGACGGCCAGGAGTAGCGGCACCGCCCGTGCCGCGAGAGCCGCGCGTGCAGGCGGAAGTGGAGCCTGAGTCCAGACGCGCAGTTCCATCTCTATGCTGCGCCGGCGGTCCTGAGCGTCGACCTGCTGATCGAGTTCGTCGAGAGCCTGTGCGCCGCGCAGGATGGCGCCCCGCAGCTGTCGATCGGCTTCGGCCAGATCAATGGGGGGCATGACGGTGCCGTGCCCGACCGCAACCACCCATGGTGCGTCCTGGCGCACGACCGTCCAGGCGTAGATGGACCCTTCGTCAGCCCACCCGATTACTGCGTCGGCACCCATCGAAGCGATCTCGGTCGGGAGGCCCCGGGGATCGCCGGGCCGTGGAAGGAACAGCCGCACTCGGTCGGCACCGGCCGACCTCCCGGCCGCAATCATGCCGAGCCAATCCGATGGATTGAGGTCGGCAAGATGGCTGAGCGCGGTGTCGGCTGGCTCGGCCCCCGACAAGAGCGCACCGAGCCATCCCGCAGCCAAGGCGCCGTCACGGGGGCAAGAGAGCACCCGATGACGCTACCGGGAGGTTGAGTGCGGCGTGGGGCGAGGATCGGCCATGAAGCTCATGGGTAGGTTGTCCACGTGAGCGATGTGCTGGCGATGCGTGGCGTCGGTGTTCGCCGAGGCACGTCGTGGATCCTGCGCGACATCCGATGGACGGTGGGCCCCGACGAACACTGGGTCCTGCTCGGACCGAACGGTGCCGGCAAATCAACTCTGCTCGGTGTTGCGTCGACGCGACTGCATCCCACAGCGGGTGAAGTCGAGGTCCTCGGGGAGTTGATTGGCCTCACGGACGTCTTCGAGTTGCGACCGCGTATCGGACTCGTCGGCGCTGGTCTCGCCGAGAGCATCCGTGGTCAAGAACGCGTCCGGGACGTCGTACTCACCGCAGCCTACGGAATGACGGGTCGCTGGCGTGAGCAGTACGACGCAAGCGATGAGCGCCGAGCTGACCGTCTCCTGGAGCTTCTCGGCATCGAAGACCTTGCCGGGCGACACTTTGCTTCGCTCTCGGATGGGGAGCGCAAGCGCACGCAGATCGCCCGAGCACTGATGTCCGACCCCGAACTGCTCCTCCTGGACGAACCCGCCGCCGGGCTTGACCTGGGCGGACGCGAGGGTCTGGTGCATCGCTTGTCGACCATGGCCGCCGATCCCGCAGCACCGACCACCGTGCTCGTCACCCACCACGTGGAAGAAATCCCGCCGGGCGCCACGCACGCCATTCTGCTCCGAGGCGGGGGAGTTGTGGCTCAAGGACCAATTGACGAGGTCCTCACCCCCGAACTCGTGAGCGAGGCATACGGCATCCCCTTAACTGTGCACCAGGACGAAGGACGATGGACCGCGCGCGCACGTCGTTAACGACACGGTGGCTTCTTGCTGATCAACTGGGACCGCACTTCCTCGACGGCCACGTTGACCATGTGCTGCTCATCGAGTCGAAGCGAGCGTTCGCCCGTCGTCGCATGCACCGCGCCAAGGCCCATCTCTTCCTGTCCGCGATCCGGCATCGCGCCGCAGAACTGGGCGACGGCGCAACACTGATTCGCACCACGTCAATGAACGATGTCCTCGGGGCGTGGGTTGGACGCATCGACATGGTGGCTCCGACATCCTGGGGCATGAGATCGCTCGCCGCACGACATGACATTCCGATGCTGCCATCGCGTGGCTTCATCACCAGCGAAGGGGAATTCGCTGACTGGGCGGAGCGCCGTGCCGGCAAGAGACTGCGCATGGAGGACTTCTACCGAGAGGTCCGGCAGCGCACGGGCGTCCTCATGGCCGATGGGTCCCCGGTCGGCGGGCAATGGAACTTCGATCACGACAATCGTCTCCCACCGCCACGTGGTGCGCGCACTCTCGAACTGCCTCCAGTCTGGCGGCCGCTCGAGGATGAGATCGATCAGCAGGTCCGCGCGGATCTCGATCGGTGGGTCGACGAGGGTGTCGAGTTCGTCGGAGACGATGGGCCGCGCCGGTTCGCGGCCACCCGAGCCGAGGCGCTGGAGGTCCTCGAGGACTTTGTCACGCATCGGCTGGCCGCCTTCGGCCCCTACGAGGATGCGGCTCTGACTGAAGACTGGGTCATGGCGCATTCGCTCATCTCGGCTCCGATGAATCTCGGCTTGCTCGATCCGTGGGAAGTGATCACTCGGGTGGTGGCCGAGGGCGAGCGCGGAACCGTGCCGCTGTCCAGCGTTGAGGGGTTCGTCCGGCAGGTCATGGGCTGGCGCGACTATGTATGGCACCTGTACTGGCACTTCGGACCGAACTACGTCAACGAGTCCAACGCCCTCGATGCGCGCACCCCCGTTCCCGCATGGATGGCCGATCTGGATGCTTCGGGCGAGGTTCGCGCTCGCTGCCTGAGTACCGGTCTGCGCGATATTCGCTCCTACGGATGGACGCACCACATTGTGCGCCTCATGGTCCTGGGCAACTGGGCGTTGCAGCGCGGTTTTGAGCCGGCGGCGACCACATCGTGGTTTACCGACTCCTTCGTCGATGGTCATGACTGGGTCATGGCCGCGAATGTCGTCGGCATGGCGTTGCATGCCGATGGTGGACTGATGGCCACTAAGCCATACGCGGCGGGCGGCGCCTACATCAAGCGGATGACGGACTTCTGCCGCGGTTGTGCGTACCGACCCGATGTTCGGGTGGGGGAGCGAGCGTGCCCCGTCACCGCGGGCTACTGGGCGTTTCTCGACCGGCACGAAGAACGATTCGCACGCCACCCGCGGATGGCCCAGCCGGTGCGCGGCCTGACTCGACTCACTGATCGGGACGCCCTGGTGGCCCAGGAGTCGACCCGGGGGAGCGCTACCCCGTGAAGTCGTGGACGTCACGCGCCGTGGACTCGCCCGCCGATCCCGCGCTCGCTCCATACACCGGACTCACCGAGGTTGATCTGCGCCGACGCTGGGAGCCCGAGAACGGCCTATTCATCGCCGAGGGACACCTGGTCATTGAGCGCTCGGTGCGATCTCACCTGACGGTCGAGTCCGTCCTCACTGCCCCCCGATGGCTGGAGCGGCTGGAGTCGATTCTCGGCGAGTGGATGGGGGAGGTTCTCGTGGCGGAGGAGGATCTCCTGCGCGACATCACGGGGTTCCGCGTCCATCGGGGTGCACTGGCCGTCGTACGCCGTCCGCCCCTGCGCACCGTGACCGAGATTCTGGACCTGCCGGGCCCGGTGCTCGTCCTCGAAGAGCTCGTCGATGCGACCAACGTCGGCCTGGCCATTCGTTCCGCAGCGGGTCTGGGTATCGGGCAATTCGTCCTGTCGCCGGGATGCGCCGACCCGCTCTACCGCCGCGCGGTGAAGTCTTCGATGGGTGCGGTCCTCAGTGTTGCGTGGGCCCGAAGTGTGGACTGGGACGGTGATTTGGCGAAGGTGGCGGAATCACGGCACCTCATCGCGCTGACGCCCACGTCCGACGGGGTAATCGACGAGGTGTTGCGCGGCTACGACCCAGAGCGGGTCGCACTCCTCGTCGGTTCGGAGGGGCCGGGGGTTTCCGATCGCGCATTGCGCATAGCGACTGCGGGCGCAAGGATCCCCATGCACGGCGGAGTGGACTCTCTCAATGTGGCCGCGGCGACAGCCGTTGGCTGCTTCGCCCTCGATCAGGCGCGGAGGCAACGATGACCCACGGGCGATTGATCCTCATCCGGCACGGCGAAACCGAGTGGAGCAAGTCGGGCCGACACACGGGACGCACCGACATCCCGCTAACCCCGGCGGGAGAGGCTCGGGCTCGCACCCTGGTCGAGCGGCTTGCGCCGTACCGGCCGTCGTTGGTGCTGTGTTCACCCTTGGGACGCGCCCGCCGCACCGCAGAACTTGCGGGGCTGGTGCCCGATGCCATCGATGACGACCTTCTGGAGTGGGACTACGGAGACTGGGAAGGCATCACGACCGTCGATATTCGTGAGCGTGTGGCCGACCCCACGTGGACAATCTGGGCCCGACCGATCCCGGGTGGTGAACAGGCGGAGGACGTTGCGGTCCGCACAGCACGGGTGATCCGCCGAACTCTGCCCGAATTGTCCAAAGGGCACGATGTCGTGCTCGTCGCCCATGGACACCTGCTGCGAATCCTCGCCGCGACCTGGCTGGGCCTCCCGGCCGTAGACGGTCGGCTGTGGGTCTTGGATGCAGGCGCGCTTTCACTGTTGGGCTACGAGCGAGATCAGCGCGCGATCGTGGCATGGAACACCTAGCCGCAATCGCCCCGTAGCATGGCCCCATGCCCAAGAGCCGCAACGCCCTGTTCACCGTCGCTGCGGCGGCTGGCCTCGTCCTGACCGCCTGTGCCTCCGGGACCGCGGCAGACCCGGCGACAAGCAGTTCCACTGCACCGGAATCGTCACCGTCCAGTGGCTCGGCGGCTGCGGCCCCCGAAGTCCCGGTCCCTCCGGCGCCCGGGATAGTCACGGTCGGCCTCCCGGAGGCCTACACGCCCCAGGGCGGGGGCACGGCCACCGACGACTACCGGTGCTTCGTACTTGCGACCAATCTCCCCGAGGACCGCTTCATCACGGGCGTCCGGTTCCTACCGGGCAACGCGGCGCTCGTGCATCACGCCATCTTGTATCGCGTGGCGGGGGGCCAGGAGGCTGCCGCGCTGAAGCGCGACGCTGACGACCCGGGGCCCGGGTGGTCATGTTTCGGCGGGCCCAGTTTGCCGCCCGCCGCTGACTCGGATGCGCTGTCCTCACTCGATAGTGCACCGTGGCTGGCGGCCTGGGCTCCGGGTGGACGCGAGGCGCGCTATCCGGAGGGCACCGGTGTGTTCGTTAAGGCCGGGAGCAGCGTGATCTTGCAGGTGCACTACAACCTCCTTGGCGGCGAGGGTGAGGATGCGACGTCCGTGGCGCTCGACACCGTCGCGGGAGATGCGAACCTGCGACGTCTCGAGACCCTGCTATTGCCTGCTCCCGTGGAGTTGCCATGCCGCGAGGACGAGACGGGTCCGTTGTGCGACCGAGATGCCGCAGTCGCCGACACCATCGAACGGTTTGGTGGTGGCGCTATGCGGACCATCTGGGGACTTCAGTTCCTCTGTGGTGGGGATCTCACCGATCCCAAGGCCGGCGCCACGCAGTCCTGCACCCATCGGGTCAAGGCACCAATGACGGTGTATGCCGCTGCCGGTCACATGCACCTACTCGGTCGCACGATTGAGATTGTCGCGAACGAGGGCAAGGGCGATGAACGAGTATTGCTTGACATCCCCACATGGGACTTTGACAACCAGGGGGCACAGCCGCTCACCCCGTCGGTTGACCTTGCCTCCGGTGACACGTTGACGGTGCGGTGCACCCACGACACCGGACTACGCGACCTTCTTCCGGCTCTCGCCGATGCTGAGCCCCGCTACATCACCTGGGGTGACGGCACCACCGATGAAATGTGCCTGGGCATCCTCACTGTGAGTGCGCTCAAGGATGGCACTGCATGAGAGCTCGTCGCCGATGAGGACCGCGTGGCGTATCACGCGAATCACACTCGGAGTGCTGTTCCTCATCGCTGGCACGTTCGCGATGTTGGGCAGTGTCGCCGCCGCGGGCGCTGTCGCTGGGGTCGAGGGGACTGTTGGTCGCTCCGGTGTTGTCACGCAGCCGTTCGGATCTGTGGCGTCTGAGCCGAACGAGATCGCGGTGATCGCTGACGGTGTGACCGCGGAATGGGTGCTCCCCGAGGAACCCGAATGGGTGACGACGGCGCTCGCGTTTCTCGGCACGGATGCAGAGACCTTCGTGGAGGACGTGGGGGATTTCGTCTTTGTTGTCACCCCGGCGACCGATGGCGATGTCTTTGTCGGGCTGGCCCCCGTGTCAGAGGTCGACGCCTACCTCGACGGAACGCCGTACGCGGTGGCCGTGAGTAGCCCGGAGCGTTGGCCGATTATCTCCGTTCCGGGTGAAGGCGGCCCGTCCACAGAGCCGACCGAAGCGGCACTCTGGACCACTGCGGTGGCCGGTGCTCCCGCTGAGATCCCCCTTGCCGCCCTGGATGGATCAACGCTGGTGTTCATGAATCCGGATGCCTCGGCCGGTGTGGGCGCGTCGATGCGCTTGGAGTATCGGGTTCCCGAGGCGACATCAACAATGGAAGGAAGTGCCGTCACCGCCGCGGCCGGCGCCGTGGGTGGCTTCCTGCTCATCCTGCTCGGCGCCTTCCTCCTGGTCGGCCGTCGGCCCCGCGGACGACACGCATGACAGTGGGGCCCTGACAGTGGCGGAGGATTCCACCCGGGTGTGGACGATTCCCAATGCGTTGAGTTTCCTGCGATTCCTGCTGATTCCCGTCTTCCTGTGGCTTGTCCTCGGCGCTCAAGAAGACCTGTGGGCCGTCGCGGTGTTGGCTCTCTCGGGCATCACGGACTGGGCCGATGGCGTCATCGCCCGGCACTTCCATCAGGCGAGTGCGCTGGGGCGTTTGCTGGATCCGCTCGTGGACCGTCTCACGATTGCAGCGACGCTAGTGGGCCTGGCATTGCGCGAACTGATCCCCTGGTGGCTGGTCGCCATCCTGGTGGCGCGCGAGGTCCTTCTCCTGGCGCTTGTCCCGACCCTGCGCCGTCGGGGCATCATCGCTCTCCCGGTTCACTACCTGGGCAAAGCGGCCACCTTCGCGCTGTACTGGGGCTTCCCCTTCATCCTGGCCGGTGCCGGGCCGGCGGAGTGGCAGCAGGTGGTGAGCGCTCTTGGTTGGGCCTTCGTCATCTGGGGTACGGCGCTGTACTGGTATGCGGCGATTTTGTACGTGGACCAGGCACGACGGATTGCCCGGAGTACGGTCGCGCGGTGACGAGGGGTTGAGCATGCGCGCTGTGGTGATGGCTGGCGGCCTTGGCACCAGGCTGCGACCGCTGACCACGGGTGTTCCCAAGCCGTTGTTGCCCGTGGTCGGGCGCCCCATGGTCGAGCACATGCTGCTCCTCGCCCACGAGCACGGCGTCGATGAGGCTGTGGTGACGGTTCAGCATCTGGCTCCGATGATGAGACGCCGACTCGGTGGTGGCGCTGATCTGGGCATGACGATCACCTACGGCACGGAGCCAAGGCCCCTCGGCACTGCGGGGGGAGTCCGCCTGGCGGTGGCGGGATCCGACGATGACGACATCCTGGTGCTGTCGGGGGATGCGGTGACAGACATCGACCTCGGGCTGCTCATGCGTCGGCATGCCGAGAGCGGGGCTGCGCTCACCATGGCGCTCACCCGTCGCGATGACCCCCGGGAATTCGGACTGGTCGATGTGGACGAGGCCGGCTGGGTGCGCCGCTTCCAGGAGAAGCCGGACTGGGGGGCGGTCTTTGGTGACACCGTCAGCACCGGCATCTACGTTGTGTCCGCAGATGTTCTCGCACGGATCCCATCGGACATTCCCTGGGACTGGTCGACACAGGTCATCCCAGAGTTGCTGGAGTTGGGCGCACGTGTTGCCGGCGTCATTGTCGACGGTTACTGGGAAGATGTCGGCGATCTCACGGCGTACCGGCAGGTGCAGGTCGACGCACTTGACCGCAAGGTGCGACTCGCGATCCCCGGCAGCGACCGCGGCGATGGTGTGTGGCTCGGTGAGGGTGTCGAGATCGCTCCGGGAGCGGAGGTCGAGGGTCCCGCGTTCATCGGATCGCGCAGTGTCATCGACGAGGGCGCGCAGCTGCTGCCCTACGCCATTCTCGGAGCCCACTCCCTGGTCCGCCGTGGTGCGCGGATCGATCGGAGCACCCTGCACGACAACGTGTACCTGGGTGCGGATGCCGACCTCGTGGGTGCGGTCGTGGGCCGAGGGTGCGAAATTGGGGCCGGCTCGCGTATCGCCGAAGGCGCCATCGTCGCGGATGGCTGCACCCTGGAGCGCGAGGTGGATGTCACCGCCGGCAGCCTGATCTATCCCGGCAAGTCGGTGGAATCAGGCACCACCGTGAGCGGTTCAGTGGTGTGGGATGCGAAGGGTCATCGCAGTGTCATCGGTGGCATGGGGATGCGCGGGGAGATGGGCGTTGAGGTCACGCCCGATTCGGTGGTTCGGTTGGCCAGCACCCTGGGAACCCTCCTGCATCGCGGCTCGACGGTGGCACTGGGTCGCGACCAATCCGCCGCCGCGGGCGCCTACCACGCCATCTTGGTCGGGGCGCTGCGAGCGGCTGGCCTGACGGTGCACTTGCTGCGCACCGTGCCTCTTCCGGTACTTCGGGATCATGTCCGTCATCATGCCGACGCAGGGGTGTATCTGCGTGTGTCGCCCAGTGATGCGGATTCCCTCGACATCGTCATCGTCAGGGCCGATGGTCGGAACATTGGCGAACGGGCTCGCGAGATGAACCGGATCTATTCCCGGCGGGAGTTCCGGCGTGCCATTCCCGGCGCGATCGGTCCGGTGATCTCACAGCCGTTGGCGACCCAGGAATACTCCGGTCGGATCCATGAGCAGGTGCCCACCGGGCCGGCCAGCAATGTCCGCGTCGTCGTGGATGCCATGGGCGGCGCGGCGGCTATTGCCCTGCCGACGCTGCTCGAGGGGCGATCCGCAGAACTGGTCCTCTTGGGCACACAACCGGATCTCGCCGCAGCGACCTGGAGCGAGGAACAACGTCGACAACGACTCGACGAGTTGGCGGACATCGTCACGTCCACGGGCGCCGCGCTCGGCGTCGCGATTGATGCCACGGGTGAACGCCTGTGGCTCGTGGACGAGCTGGGTCATGTCCTCGACGACGACCGCGCCCTCCTGGTTGTGCTGGATCTGGTGTTGGCGGAAGCGCAGGGCGGCACCGCCGTGCTGCCCTCGACGGCCTCACGCGTCGCCGAAAGGGTGGCTGACTTCCATCACGCCACCGTTCGCCGCGTACCGCGAGCAAGCACCTTCGACGATGGATCCGATGCGCTGCTCGTCTGCGACGGAGACGGTGGGTTCGCCGTCCCGGGGTCGGGTGGCCAACGCGATGCCATCGCCACGACCTACGCCTTGCTCGGATGGGTGGCCAGGACTCAGTTGTCACTGAGCGCGATCGACGCCCGGATTCCCCGGACCGCTTCGGTCCGTGAACGGGTCGACACCCCGTGGCGCCTCAAAGCCGCGGTCCTGCGTGAAGTAGGCGAACGGGCGGGAGAGCGGTCCGTGGACACCATGGACGGCGTACGTATCACCGAGTCCGATGGCTCCTGGTGCTTGGTTCTCCCAGACCCCACGTCCTCGCAGACACGGCTGTGGGTCGAGGCGCCGACCCACGATCGCGCTCAAGCCGTCGCCGACGAGTGGACAGCGGCGATCGACGAGATCATCGCCACCAGCCCCTCAGCCCGCGGCTGATCTGACTTCACGGCCCGGGCTCTTGCCCGCGGAGAAGGCGGGGGATAGGTTCGCGCTGTCGGTTCATGGCGGGCCGGCTCGTGAAGGAGGCGTCGTGATTCCCGAAGACCTGCGGTACACCAGCGAGCACGAGTGGCTCCGCGATACCGCTGATGGCACCGTCGTCTTTGGCATCACGCACTATGCGCAAGACGCGCTCGGAGACATCGTCTATGTGGATCTGCCGACTGTCGGGACGCAGATCACCGCCGGGAGCAGTTGTGGCGAGGTGGAATCCACCAAGAGTGTCAGCGAGATCTACGCACCGATCTCCGGTGAGGTCATCGCCGTGAACGCCACCCTCGCCGACACACCGGACGTAGTGAATTCCGATCCGTACGGCGACGGTTGGATGATCGAGGTGCGTCCTTCCGATGAGGCCGCCACCCTTGATGCGGCGGCCTACGCCGCCCTCACCGGCCAGGCCTAGTGCCGTGAATGATTGCGGTCACGCGGTTGACCCCGGCGACCGGTTCTGTCGCGTGTGCGGAGCCCCGGTGGTGCAGGTGGATGAGACTTTCGTGGTCGACGCTGGCCCCGCCTCGACGGGGAGTCTGCCCGCGGTCGGTCTCGGAACGATCAGCGGCGTCGACGAAGGCGCCGGTGTCCTGGTCGTTCGTCGAGGTGCGGGGGAGGGGACCTCGTACCTGCTCTCGGGAGATCTCGTCACCGCGGGCCGAGAACCCGACTCGGATCTCTTCCTCGACGATGTCACGGTGAGCCGTCGTCATGCTGAGTTTCGCCGAATGGCCGCTGGGTGGCTGCTGACCGATATCGGAAGTCTCAACGGCACCTACGTGAATCGCCACCGCGTCGAGGAGCATGCCCTCGTTCCCGGTGACGAAGTGCAGATTGGCAAGTACCGCTTCGTCTACCTCGTTGGAGGGGACACCGGGACCAGCGGGTGAGCCTTCGCTCCATCGGTGATGTCGCCGCGGAACTCCGCGGCGAGTTTCCTGATGTCACCGTGTCCAAGATTCGCTACCTCGAGATGCGGGGACTCGTGCGCCCGCAGCGGACCAGCGGAGGGCAGCGTCGCTATGACGCGGATGATGTTGCACTCATCCGAAGGATCCTGCGTCTCCAACGCGACGAGTACCTGCCACTTGATGTCATCGCCGAGAACATCTCACGTGGGGAGGCGATCGATGAGGTTGCGAGCGAGGGCATCTCGGTATCGCGCCTGCGGCGATCCGCGTCGCGCGCGATGTCGGAGGATGAGTTTTGTGACCGGGCGGGAATCTCGGCAGAGCTTCTTGGGGAGCTCAGACGTCACGGCCTGCTGGACTCCCTCACGGGCGACGACCTCGAGGTTGCGAGGGCGATCAAGTCCCTCTCGGAATTCGGCATCGAGCCGAGGCATCTTCGGCCGTTCCGGACCTCCGCCGACCGGGACGTCGCCCTCGTGGAGCAAACGCTGCCCCAGGGGATCTCCCGGGGGCGCGGCGCCGGCGTTGCCGAGCATCGGGAGCAGGTGGCGCGGCTCTTGGCCCTGCTCCTCGATCTGCACGTGGCCCTGGTTCGAGCCCGGTCGACTACTCTCGACGTATGAGGCGCGTGGAGGTTGTCGGAGTTCGGGTCGAGATGCCGTCGAATCAACCCATCGTTCTCGTGCGGGAGGTCGATGGTGACCGCTACGTCCCGATTTGGATCGGCGCGGTAGAAGCCACAGCCATTGCGTACGCGCAGCAGGGGGTGACACCGCCTCGTCCACTGACGCACGACCTGTTGCGCGATGTGCTGGAGTCCGTGGAGGTATCGCTCGTTCAGGTGGAGATCACGTCCTTGGAGGCTGGGGTCTTCTACGCCGAGCTCGTACTGGGCAGCGGTGCCCGCGTCAGCGCTCGGCCGAGCGATGCCATCGCTCTCGCCCTTCGCACGGGCAGCCCGGTTCTCGTGGCCGACGACGTCCTCGAGGAGGCCGGCGTGGCCATTCCGGACGAGGAAGAGGACGAGGTCGAGAAGTTCCGGGAGTTCCTTGATCAAATCTCACCGGAGGATTTCGGGGCGGATTCCTGACGGGTATCGGCGGGTCGCGTTGACCCTGGAGACCGTGGCCCCTAACGTAAAGGCCCCGCGTACATCACGCGGTCAGCGGACGCTGTTGGCGGCGGTGGAAGGGCGGAAACCGTGAGCGCTCGGTTGCCTGATTCGGTGGACGAGACCTCGCTTCCGCGTACAGTCGACCAGCCCGGCTTGTTCGATGACCACCTGCTGCGCTCCCACGCGGTAGGGCTCGGCTACCGCGGGCCTGTGGCGTGCTCCGCCGCAGGCATCACCTACCGCCAACTGGACTACTGGGCCCGCACGGGTCTCGTGGAGCCCTCCATCCGACCCGCTCAGGGTTCCGGCTCACAGCGGCTCTACTCTTTCCGCGACATTCTGATCCTGCGCGTGGTCAAGCGGCTCATCGACACCGGAGTGTCCCTGGGCAATATTCGCGCGGCGGTGCAACACCTCGAGACCCGCGGCGGAGATGATCTGGCGCGCATCACCCTCATGAGCGATGGCGCTTCGATCTACGAGTGTCGAAGCGAGGACGAGGTCATCGATCTCGTGCGGGGCGGCCAAGGCGTCTTCGGCATCGCGGTTGGACGAGTGTGGCAAGAGGTCGAGGGTCAACTCGCCCAGTTGCCCGGGGAACGCCCCGACGCGCCCGACGATGATCTCGCGCTGGTCGATCCCCGAGATGAACTCTCGGCGCGCCGTGCGGCCCGCCACGCTGCCGGCTGATCACAGCGCTATGCTGGGCCCGCTGTTCGACCGTTCGCGGGAGAGACCCGGCTTGCCGGGCGCCGAAGGAGCAACCGCCCCGGAAACTCTCAGGCATCAGGACCGTGCGCGGGAGGCGACTCTGGAGAGAGGGTGACCCGTTCACCCCACCGAAGGTGTAGGCCGCATCACGTGTGAGGCGGCGAATGCTCTCAGGTTGCGGTAGTCCGCAGGACCAGAGGGGGTTGGGTGCGCAGGGCGCGCACCTGGCTCGACGCGTTCCCGAGGAGCAGCAATGACAGCATTCCGCGATCGCCACATTGGTCCACGCGAGGCCGACATCCGACGAATGCTCGACATTCTTGGCTACGCGGACATGGAAGCCTTCCTCTCCGACGTGGTGCCCCAGCACATCCGCGAGTGGGATGGACTGGACCTGCCACCGGCATTGACCGAGACGCAGGCCCTGGATCGTCTCCGTGAGTTGGCTGAGCGCAACGAACCGATGCGGCAAATGATCGGTCTGGGTTATGCGAACTCGGAGACGCCGGCGGTCATTCGTCGAAATGTGCTTGAGAATCCTGCCTGGTACACCGCCTACACGCCGTATCAGCCGGAGATTTCCCAGGGACGCCTCGAGGCCCTCCTCGCCTTCCAAACCATGATCGAGGATCTCAGCGGACTACCCGTGGCATCGGCGTCACTTTTGGACGAAGCCACGGCTGCGGCGGAGGCCATGACGCTATTGAAGCGCTCCGGCCGGGTTCCCGGTTCGGTGTTCCTCGTCGATCAGGACACTCACCCACAAACGGTGGCCGTGCTGCAGACACGCGCACGCCCGTCGGGCCTCACAATTCGCCTCGTCGATGTCACCAACATCGCGACTGCGAATCCGTCCGATGCCTTCGGGATTCTCATCTCCTACCCGGGATCGTCCGGGGCCATCGCAGATCCCGGACCGGCCATCGCCTGGGCGCATGATGCCGGCCTTGGTGTCGCCGTCACCACGGATCTGCTTGCACTCACGGTGCTGACACCCCCGGGGGAACTCGGTGCCGATGTCTGCGTGGGTTCGGCCGGTCGTTTCGGCGTACCCCTGGGATTCGGCGGTCCTCATGCGGGCTTCATGAGCGTGCGAGCCGGCCTGGAACGCTCCCTGCCGGGTCGCCTCGTGGGCGTCTCCCTGGATGCCGAAGGCACGCCCGCCTACCGCCTGGCACTGCAAACACGCGAGCAACACATTCGTCGCGAAAAGGCCACCAGCAACATCTGCACCGCGCAGGTACTCCTGGCCGTCATTTCCGCTATGTACGCCGCCTACCACGGCCCCGACGGTCTGAGGGCCATCGCCGAGCGCACCCATGAGCGCGCTGCTGCGATTGCCGAAGCGTTGACGCTCGGGGGCGTGGAGGTGCTGCACGATGAATTCTTCGACACCGTGCTGGCGCGTGTACCCGGTCGAGCTGACGAGGTGGTGGCCTTCGCCCGTGACGCGGGCATCAACCTGCGGCGTGTCGATGAGGACACGGTCGGCGTGAGCGTGGACGAAACAACTTCAGAACAGGACGTCGTCGATGTCGTCACCGCGTTCGGGGTTGCGCCCAAAGCTCACTCCGATCGGTCCCACCTACCGGTGAGCCTGCTGCGTACCAGTCCCTACCTGGCCCACCCGATCTTCCACGACTACCGCAGCGAGACCGAGATGCTGCGCTATCTGCGCAAACTGGCTGATCGAGATCTCGCCCTCGACCGGACGATGATTCCGCTCGGCTCGTGCACGATGAAACTCAACGCCACCGCGGAGATGGAGCCCATCACCTGGCCGGGTTTCGCGGGGATTCATCCCTTCGCACCGCTCGACCAGGCGGAGGGTTACCGACAGCTCATTCGCGAACTCGAAGCGCAACTGTGTGAGGTGACGGGCTATGACGCCGTCTCGCTCCAGCCCAACGCGGGCAGCCAGGGTGAGTTTGCCGGACTGCTCGCGATCCGGTCCTACCTGGATGCGCAGGGTCAGGGGGATCGCGATATCTGCCTCATCCCGAGCAGTGCTCACGGGACCAACGCGGCCAGCGCCATCATGGCCGGAATGCGCGTCGTCGTCGTCGCCTGTGATGACGACGGCAATGTGGATCTCGACGATGTGCGCGCCAAGATCGCGGAGCACGGCGACCGGCTCGCGGCTCTCATGGTGACCTATCCCTCGACCCACGGTGTCTTCGAAGAGGACATCGTCGACCTGTGTGCATTGGTGCACGACGCCGGCGGTCAGGTCTATGTAGACGGGGCGAACCTCAACGCTCTCGTGGGCCTGGCTAAGCCCGGCAAGTTCGGCGCCGACGTCTCTCACCTCAATCTGCACAAGACCTTCTGCATTCCCCACGGAGGCGGTGGCCCGGGAGTCGGCCCTGTCGGGGTGCGAGAGCATCTGGCGCCCTACCTACCCGGCCACCCGTTGCGCCCGGAAGCAGGCCCGCTGGGCCGCGGTGATGAGGACGGGGGAGTGGGACCGGTAAGCGCGGCACCGTGGGGCTCCGCGGGCATCCTGCCGATTCCCTACGCCTACATCACCATGATGGGTGCCGACGGATTGCGGGAGGCGACCTCCGTCGCGATTTTGTCGGCCAACTACGTTGCGCTCCGGCTGTCGGCTGCCTATCCGATCCTGTACACCGGAGCGCACGATCGCGTGGCCCACGAGTGCATCATCGACCTTCGACCGCTGACGAAGGAGACCGGTGTGACCGTCGACGACGTGGCGAAGCGGCTTATCGACTACGGATTCCACGCGCCAACGATGTCCTTCCCTGTCGCAGGCACCTTGATGATCGAGCCCACCGAGAGTGAGAG
>Ga0208004_1000030_pt1 | contig 46186 bp, 46 predicted proteins | sample DEB08_DNA_6_FD_184522 | JGI IMG/M metagenome (GOLD analysis project Ga0208004, IMG submission 184522) | Aqueous microbial communities from the Delaware River and Bay under freshwater to marine salinity gradient to study organic matter... | ecosystem: Environmental > Aquatic > Marine > Coastal ...
ATCCCACCCACCCCGATCGCACAAGGACAGACGCTGGCCTCGCGATCACATCCGGCGGCAATCTCTTCGTCGCAGGACGACAAACACCGAACCAGGCCGCCCTGCTCACGACCTGGCCGTGGCTTATGGATATGTCCACGAGCGGCGCCCATCAACCGTGGTCCACCATCTTCAATCCGGTGCCCTAGGACGTTCTTTCGTCACATCACGGGGCTTAGCCCGCAGATGTGACGAAAGAATCACCGGCCCTGTTCATCGCGGCGGCGCAGGTCGGCGACGTACTCGGCCCAGGCCTGCTCATCGGGATCGATCGGCTCCGGCTCCTTGGCGGTCTCCGCTGCCTCGGCTGCCTCGGCCTCCGCGGTGAACGCCGCAATGCGATTGCGGTAGCGGTCGGTGAACCACCGCGTCAGGCTGCCGTGCTTGCGATAGCGGTTCCAGATGACGATGGCGAACAGGCCGATGATGGGCCATTGGAAGGTGTAAGCCCACGCGCGCCCGACCCCCTCCTGGGCGCGGCCATACTCAATGACCGTCGCCACGGTGCAGAGTGCGAGCACAAGGACGAGTGGGAGGTGCAGGGTGAGCACATCCTTGATCTTCTGCCGCTGATCCGTCGTCATGCCGACACCTCGACGCTCGCGGCGGGAACGACGTCTGGCGGCGCGGCCTTCGCGAGGAGGGAACGGCGTACGACCAGGAGCAAGACCAAACAGACCTCAGCAACGACCACCGCAAGGAGCACCTGCCAGACCGTCTCCGTCGGCTCCGAGCGCTGCGCCCACCACAGGGCGACCGGCCACAGCACCATCACGATGATCACAGCGGGCACTCCCCGCGGACCGATTGCCGCCATGGCGAAGAGCCAGCCCACGAGAACCAATACGGCACTGGCGAGGATCGCAGCAAAACCGACGCCGAGGAAGCCGGTCGGCACGACGTCGGCGAGGACGACCGCCGTCACAAGGAGGGCAACCGCAAACGGCTCCGGATAGGCACTCGTCCAACGCTGCAAACGCGCCGGACGCCCGCCGGCCCACACGATGACGAGCGGGACGCCCAGTGCGAGGAGGCCCAGGGCGGCCGCCGTGATCCGATCACCCGCTATGGCACCCGCCGGCGGGGCGGTGCGTGAGAGCGCGACGGACAGCCCGAGCGCGACGCCCATGAGCAAGATCTCGAAGGCGGCAAGGCGCAGCACGATGCTGCGCCCCGTGGCCTGACCGCTGACGAGGAGCGGCACGGCGCGCTTGCGCTGGCGCCAGCCGAGGACGATGAGCGCCCCGAGCACGGTCCCCTTCGCGAGGATGAGGGCGCCGTACGGCGAGGTGATGAGGGATGCGAAACCATCCATGCGCAACGAGGCATTGAGCAGTCCACTCTCGGCGAGCACGAGGACGGCGCCGAGGGCCAGCACACTGAAACGTCGAATGGCTACGTCGGCATCCGGCGGATTCGTCAGCAGGTAGCGGCACACCGCCACCAGACCACCCACCCACACCCCGACGGCGGCCAAGTGCAGGGCCAGGGAGATGGAGGCCGACGTATGGCCGCCGCCGAGGCCCGAATGACCGGTGAGCGCGGGCAGCATGGCCGCCGCTGCGGCCAGAGCGAGGACGATGACGCCGGTGATCCGGCCCACCACGGCCCATCCGAGGGCCGCGACGAGAGCCACCAATCCAATCTGTGCGACGAGGATCTTGCCCAGGTCGGTCAGCAGCAGCGACGAAATGATCGCGGGATCGAACGAATCCGAGAGCGGTCGGCCCAGGAGTTCGGAGATCGTGAGCGGCACCATCGCCAGCACGGACGCGAGCCACACCAAGGCCGATAGTGACGCAGCGCCCAAGAGTTTGGGGATCGGTCGGCCAAGCAACAGTCCACCCACGATGAGGAATCCGACCGTCAGACTCGCGGCAACGTCCCGGATCCACCGATCCAACGGCAATCCCCAGAGCGTCTGCCACGGCACGACCGGCAAACCGACGACTCCGGACTCACGCAGGGCATCCAGAGTGCCAAGGATCAGTAGGAGAATCGGGACTCCCACCAGGAGTCCGAGCGCAGGCCGCCGAACGAGCACGGACACTAGGAGGCAGAGGGTGAGGGGCTTGCCGACGGGGACGCAGACGGAGACGGGCTCGGCGTGGGCGTCGGCTTGTCCGGGTTGAACAGGCTGAAGTTGCCGAAGTTCTCCGGCGTTGGATTCGAACTCTCCTTGAGGAAGGTCGTGCACAGCGCGCCGAGCAGGATCGCGGCGCAGATCCACACCATCCAGTAGCCCGCGAGCCGCGCCTGCCACGGGTTGTCCGTGGCGATCAGGCCCTCGCGGGAACGGTTGACGATCCCGAAGAGGATGAATGCTGAGATCAGCAAGTTGAACATGTTCGAACCGGTGAGCAGGAAGACGGCGGAGGCGTAGGCGCCGTTCTCGACGCCGAAGGGGAACGTCGCCATCTGCCACCACTGCATCGCGATAGTCACCAGCGTGACCAGCAGCGCCACGAAGGAGGCGGCGACGAGCCCGCCACGGTTGCCGGACCGCAGACTGCGGATACCGAGCCACAAGATGACCGTGGCGAGGACCGTGAGCCCAAGGATCGCCCAGAAGGGCCAATCATCGGCCCACGGCAGCGGCGAGCGCCCCTTGACGTCGTTGTTGCTGTTCAGGCTTGGCGTATTCGGTGCCCAGCCGTTGTTGACATTCAGCGACCACAGGTAGCAATAGCTGACGATCAACGCCATCGTCCCGGAGAAGTCAACGACGATGAGGAAGATCAGGCCGATTCGGTTGCGACGCCCGACGACGGAGACCGGCTCGCCGGTCGTCGGTGACAACACGGGTGAACTCATGGTGTCCCCGCTTTCTCGTACTCTTCCCGCAATCGAGCCTCGACCTTTTCCGGTGCCAGTGGGTCAGGCACGCCGTAGTCGTAGGGCAGCCCCTTGACCACCGGGAGGACCGGGAAGTTATCGAGCGGCACGGGAGTCGCGGTCTGCCAGTCGAGCGTCTGTGCCTGCCAGGGGTTGCTCGGCGCCATCTCACCGTGGCGCCACGAGGAGATGATGGCGCCGAGGAAGATGAGCATCGCGATACCGATGGTGTAGGCGCCGATGGTGGAGATCCAGTTGGAGATATTGAAGAGGTTGTCGAACTGCAGGACGCGTCGCGGCTGACCCTGCAGGCCGGCAACGAACATCGATCCAAAGGTGATCTGGAATCCGATGAACGCGAGCCAGAAGCCAATGGACCCCATTCGCTCGTCAAGGTAGCGACCGGTCCACTTCGGGAAGTAGTACGCCACGCCACCCATTGCGCCGAAGAGCGCGACGCCCATAAGCATGTAGTGGAAGTGTGCGGTGACGAACATGCTCCCGTGGAAGTACTGATCCGCAGGCACATCGGAGAGATAGATGCCGGTGACGCCGCCGATCATCTTGTTGAAGACGACCGCGAAGACCGCCATCATCGGCAGGCGGCTCCAGAAGGTTCCGCGCCACATCGTTCCGATGATGACGAGGACAAGGAAGCCGACCGGGATCGAGATCATCTCGGTCGACAGCATGAAGGGATAGTTCGCCTGCGGGGCCCAGCCGGTCATGTACATGTGGTGGGCCCACACCAGACCACTCAGTCCGACGACGCCGACAATGCCAGCGATCGCCATGTAGTAGCTGAAGAGCGGCTTGCGCATGAACACCGGGATGAGCTCAAGGATGATCGCGGTACTCGGGATGAGGATGACGTAGACCTCAGGATGGCCGAGCAGCCAGAAGAGATTCTCGTAGAGCCAGACGCTGCCGCCCTCAACAGGATCGAAGAACGACGTGTTGATGAGGCGATCGGTCATCGAGAGGATCTGCGAGTACTGGTAGAAGGGGAAGGCGTAGAGCCCCATCGCGGCCGCGGCGAACACGCCATAGATGGAGATCGGGGTGCGTGACCAGGTCATGCCCTTGGCGCGCATGGTGAGGATCGTCGTCATGATGTTGACGCTGGCGATAGCCGTCGAGACGGCGAAGACGATGATCGTGGTTTGGTAGCCGATCATGCCGGGGCCGGCCTGCGAATTGAGTGGCTGGTAGACGCTCCACCCGTCCCGAATCCCGCCGACGAGCAGCGACAGGATGAGCGGGGGCACCGCGCAGACCAACAGCCAAATGCTCAGGGCGTTCAACCGAGGGAACGCCATGTCTCGCGCTCCGCACATCAGCGGGATGATGAAGTTCCCGACCGGGCCGGAGACCACGATGATCATCGCGATGATCATGGCGATGCCGTGAGTGCCGACCAGGGAGTTGTAGAAGTCGGGGTTGAAGACCTCGGCCCACGTCACACCGAGTTCGGTGCGGATGAGCATGGCGAGAAGTCCGCCGAAGCCGAGAATGACCATGGCCATGATGAGGTACTGGATGCCGACGACCTTGTGGTCGGTGGTGAAGCGCCAGTAGCGGAACTTGCCCTGGTCCTTGCCGGCCATGAACTCCGCATCCGCATGGGTGAGATCGCGACCCATGACCCAGCGAATCGGGCCGACGAAGGCGCCCATGCCACCCATGAAGCCGAGGACCCAGCCGACCATGATCGCCCAGAAGGTCGGGCCCGCAGACGCACTCGCGAAGTCCGCGGTCTGCGCACCCGAAGCGAACTGGATGTTCATGAGGAAGCCGAAGACGGCGGCGAGGATGACACCTCCGGCGAGGCCAGTGAAGAAGTTCAGGCGCCGCATGATGCCGCCGGGCTTGCCGTGCTGCTTGGGCTGCGGCACATCGACGGAGTAGATGGTGGCGGTAGCGGTGCTCATGAGGTCTTCCCTCCGCCGTTCTCGCGCATCCAGGAATTGAAGGTGTCCGGTTCCATGACCCGGATCTGCGTCTCCATGTAGGCGTGATGCAAGCCGCAGAGCTCAGCGCATCTCACATTGAAGATGCCCTCCTTGTTCGGTGTAACACCCGTCTGTGTGACCGCACCCGGATTGGCATCGATCTTCACACCCAGTTCGACGGCCCAGAAGTTGTGCACGACATCCTTCGATGTCACGTTGAACAGCACCGGGCGATCCTTGGCGAGGTAGAGGACATCGCTTTGGTACTTGTCGTACTGCGGGTACTCAAAGGTCCACACCCACTGCTGACCGGTGACGTTGACGACGAGGACGTCCTCCTGCTTTACCTGCCCGTTGGCCGGCTGAGTTCCGAAGGAGTTGTTCGTGATGGAGGCCAACTCCATGAGACCCCAGACGACAAGGAAGGCCGCCAAGGCGCTCGTGACGACAGACCAGGTGATCACGGCCACGAGGTTGTTGCGGATCGCCGGATTGTCCTCGTTGGGCGGAGTGTCTCCGGACTTGCCCTTCCAGCCGAAGAGGCTGTACACGAGCACCGCAAAGACGAACGCCGTGATCGGAATCGAAACGAGCGTGAAGACGAAGACTGTCTGCTCGATGTCCTCCATGACGACCGACGCCGGAGCGCCGGTCTGATTCATCGCCGCGACGATCAGCCAGCACAGGGGCAGCAGGATGAAGCCGATGACGACCGTGATGATCAGGACATGTCGCACATAGCGTCGCTGGAGCCAGTCACGAAGGCGGTGCAAAGCGGGGGGCCTGTTGGTCGGCTCCTCGGGTTGCTCGCCTGATCCCGGAGTCGGCGTCATCGTGTCGGCCATCAGACCACCTCAAACGTGCCGGACATCCAACCGCGCTGCTGCATGGGCCCGCCGAACTCCTGGTAGAGGTCGCCACAGGGGAACTCGCAATTCCATACATAGCTGCCGGGCTCACCCGTTTGGAAGGTGAAGGTCACGACCTTGGGATCGGTGACGTAGGGGTTCGCATTGCCGACCGCGTTGCCGCCATTGGCGGGGAGAGGAACCGACAGGAAGAAGTAGGGCTGTCCACTCTCGGGGTACTGGTGGACGGTGAAGGTATGACCCACCTTGTCCGGGTCCCACTCGGTCACGGTCTTGCCGTCGACCGTCATGGTGCCGTCGACAGTCCCATGCACGCGTGACCAGTACGGATTGAGCAACTGACCGCCGCTGTCGTACTGGGTGATGGTGACGGTGACCAACGAATTCGCGGGGACCTGCAGAGTCGTGGACGGCCAGTAGAAGGGCCACCCCTGACTCGCGTAGGCGGCGTTCACACCCTCCATGGGCCCCGGCACCTCGCTGGAGTTATTGGGGTAGACCTGCAACTCCAGTGACGCCGAGTTCATCGGGCCGTTTGGCGTCTCGACCATGCCCGTAGGCGTGGCCGCCAAGACGGGAGGAGTTCCCTTCGTGACACTGGCGAAGATCGCCACCCCTGCCACGACCGCGACACCGGCGAGAACTGAGATCACCGCCGCAAAGACTCGCTTCACAATCGAGACCTCCCTCCGGGAGTTGGGAGCCACATTTGCGCACTTACGCTAGGGGGCTTTCGTGGTGATTTCACGCACTTCGGGCACATGTACCAAAATGCGACACACATTCGATGACTTGGTCGACGAACTATCGTGGCCACATGCTGCCGTCCGTCACCGAGGAACCCTGGGCTGCCGGCAGCAGTCTGTGGACCCTCGACCTGTTCGTGATGGTGAACCTCACCGTGCTCGCCGCGCTCTACGTTGTCGGAGTTGCCCGAGTTCGAGGGAATTCCCTCGCCTGGCCGTGGCTGCGCACCACCAGCTTCTTCGTCGGCCTAGGACTGCTCGCCTTCGCCTACCTCGGTCCCTTTGAGACGCTCGCGCACACCTTCTTCTGGGCGCATATGGGTCAACACCTCATGGTGATGATGCTCGCCGCACCCTTCATCGTGCTGTCCAACCCGGTCGCGCTCACTGTGCTCGCCACCGAGGGTCGCACCCGGGCTCACATCATCCGTGCCCTGCGCTCACCGGTCGCGCTCTTCCTCATCAATCCGGTCTTCACGTGGATCCTCTTCGCCACGGTGCTCATCGGGTCGCACCTCACCCCGGTCATGGAATGGGTCCTCGGCGATCACGACGTCATGGCCTTCGTCGAGCGGCCCATGTATCTCATCGCCGCTCTCCTCTTTTACTACCCGCTCGTCGGCAATGACATGTGTGCGCGTCGGCCAAAAGCGGCGTACCGCGTGCTGTCCCTCGGGCTGATGATGATTCCCGAGACCGTCCTCGGCGCGGTCATCTTCCTTGCACCCGTGACGCTCTATCCGTCGTACGTCATCTCGACCACGGCGGCGGGCTGGGAGCCGATCTACGACCAGCAACTGGCCGGCGCCCTCATGTGGGCTCTCACCATGGTCATCGACTCGTTTTGGATGATGTTGGCCGCCGTAGAATGGTGGAGATCCGAGGAGCGCAAGACTGCGCGACTCGAACGTGCCGAGCAACGTGAAGCGGAGACGACGCCAACATGACGAGCAGACTGCTTCCGGCGCTTGCCGTCGTGGCGGCAGTCTCCCTGACTGGTTGCTCCGGTGGCATGTACGCCGATACCCCGCTCGTCACCATTGACGCCACAAGCCCGGCGGCGAATCCACAGGTCGGTCTCACCGTCATCCCGGAGCGCGAGCGTGAGGGCCCACTCGTGATCTCGGGCCGGACCGCGGACGGGACACCCCTGTCGACCGGCGACAACGCCGGCGACGTGGTCGTGATCAATGCCTGGGCGTCTTGGTGCCCGCCCTGTCGCGAGGAGTTGCCACTCCTCAACCGGGCGTCGGAGACCTTTGCTCCAGATGGCGTCGTCTTCATCGGAGTGAATTCGCTCGACGATCCGATCGCCGCGGCATCGCTGCTCGCGACGAGCCCCTACCGCAGCATCAATGATGAGGATGGCGCTGTGCTGCGGTCGATTCCCGGTGTCCCGCCGTCATCGCTACCGAGCACCGTCATCCTCGATCGCCAGGGCCGCGTCGCGGTGCGCGTCATCGGCCCGGTCCGCGAGGGCCAACTCGAGCAGGTCCTCGCGCAGCTCGTGAGCGAGTCGGCCTAGGCGAGTTCAGCCGCCAGCGCCTGACCCAGAGCATTCCCGGAAATCCACGCTGACTGGGTGCGGGGTTCCCCACACCAGGCGTCACCGGCCCTGCCGATCCGGCCCTCGAGGCCGAACTCGTCGAGCCGGGCGAACGCGGGCCGCGCGTAGGTCCACCGCTTGACACTGAACCAGTCAGGGTTGCCGATGCCGAGGATGCGTTCGAGTGCAGCCAGCATCATCGGAGCCGCCGTCATGGGTTCGTCGAGATGTCCCGCGGCGAAGACAGGTCCGGAATGTGCGACCAGGACGGGCGCATCATCCCCGCGTCGTCGACCATCGTCGGCGATGAACGTGAGCACCGCATCGTCATTGACGAAAGCACCGTCTAGGTCGACCCAGTCGCGCTCCGCCATCACCACGGTGAGCGCCATGACCGGCTCCCACATTGGGGACTGGGGATCGGGCACGAGGCGATCCATCTGCGGGTCGGGACCGCAGAGTGCGACGGCCCGGTAGTCGCGGCCGTCGACGCGCACCCCATCGTCTGAAGTCTGCACGGATTCCACATCGCGCGGATGCGCGATCGCGACCAGATCTGAGGGCAGTTGCGCGGCAAGGTCTTCGACGAGACTGCGCAGTCCACGTGGTGCGGCGAAGCGCCAGGGACCGGTCTTGGTGCCGTGCAGTCCAGAGGCGTCAGCGAGGTGGAAGGTATCGGTCCAACGTCGAGCGAGGCCCCGCTCAAGCCAGTCGTCGACGACAGCCGCAAATCCGGGATCGTCCGCGACGAAGTACGACGCACCAACATCCACGAGCCGACCGTCGTACGGCGTTCCGGTGTCACGCAGCGTCTGGGCCGCAAGTCGGCCACCCAGCCGATGCCCCTTGTCGAGCAGGTCGACACTGAGACCAGCCCGGGCGAGTGCCGCGGCGCAGGCGACACCGCTGATGCCGCCACCGACCACCGCGACGTCGGTCATGACTACGAAAGGCTCGGGTCGCAGTCGACGATGAAGGCCGCGCAGCGCTCGGCCTCCTCATCTTCACCGATCGCAGCCGCGGCGCGCTGCAGTGCGATCAGGCAGCGCAGGAAGCCACGATTCGGCTCGTGGGCCCAGGGCACCGGCCCGTGCCCCTTCCACCCGCTGCGGCGGAGCGCATCGAGACCGCGGTGGTAGCCGACGCGAGCAAAGGCGTAGGACTCCACCACGCGGCCCTCGGCCCACGCCTGATCAGCGAGGACCGACCAGGCCAGCGAAGACGTCGGATGCCGACGTGCGACGTCGTACGCATCGGCACCACCGTCGAGTTCGGTGCGGGGCGCGGGATCGTCGGGCAGCTCAGTCGGGGGCGGACCGCCGAGGAGGTTTTCATGCAGGCTCACACCCGCATCATGCCCCTGCGCACAAATCAGCGCGCCGTCGGGACACCTACGACGATGCGAAGTGTCCCGACGGCGCGCTGAGGTGGTCGGAGTTGGCCAGGTCAGGTGATCGAAGCGGCGTAGATCTCGTCGATCGTCGCCTGGAGGGTCGCGTTGAACTCCGCGTCGCTCTGCTGCGCGCTGAGTCCCTCGGAAAGCGCCCGCGAGAAGCTGGCGATCATGCCGTTGTTGGCCGCCAGCATGTCGCAGGCGTCATCGCGGCTGTAGCCGCCGGACAGGGCCACCACGCGCAGGACCTTCGGGTGATCGATGAGCACCTTGTAGAAGTTGTTCTCGCTCGGCAGCGACAACTTGAACATGATCTGCTGCCCGTCCGGGATGCGATCGAGACCGGCGAGGAGAGCGTCGCGCAGAAGTGCCTCGCTCTGGGCTTTGTCGTCACTCTTGATGTTGACCTCGGGCTCGATGATCGGCACGAGACCGTGGCCGAGAATCTGCAGGGCGACATCGAACTGCTGGTCCACCACGGCCTTGATGCCCGCGGGATTGGCCGAGTTGATGACCGAACGCATCTTGGTCCCGAACACACCCTTGCTCGCGGCGCGCGCACACAGGTCGTCCAGATGCGGCATCGGCTTCATGACCTGGGCACCGTCGACCTCATCGGCAAGGCCGAGGTCCACCTTGACCAGCGGCACGACCTTCTTGACGTCCCACAGGTAGGAGGGAGTCGGTTGACCCTCGATGTCGCGATCCATCGTCATCTCGAACAGAATGGCGGCGATGATCTTGTCGCCATTGAAGGCGGGGTCGGTGATGATGCGCGAGCGCATCTGGTGGACGAGGTCGAACATCTCCGCATCAGAGGAGTAGGCACTCTCGTCAATGCCGTAGAGCTTCAGAGCCTTCGGCGTGCTACCGCCGCTCTGGTCGAGGGCGGCGATGAAGCCCTGGCCGCTGCCCATCTGGTCGCGCATGCTGGTCATGTGAACTCCTGAAGAAGGTGGTGGCTCGGAGCCTACCGCAAGCGTTTTCAGACTCCAAGGCCGCTCCGGCCCACTGCCTCGGTCAGCCCGGTTAGCGCGCCCCGATGCCTCCCGGGTCCGTTGCAATTCCACTCCCGCCGGAAAACCACGCTTCTGGACCTCGAAAACGTGGTTTTCCGGCGGAAGTGCGACGGGGACCGGAGGCTGGACCGCCCCGGCTAGTCACCGCCCCGGATAGTGACCGCCTGCGTCAGTGGGCCGCCACCATCGTCGCGTGACCATCCCCGCGCCGCAGGCGCCAGACCGAGGGGACGAGGAGGGCGGCCACCACGCCCAGGACGGCAACGAGCGCCGCCAGGGCGAACGCTTCTGCGATCGGCATGACGTTGAGGAGTGGACCGGCCGCGGCCAGCCCGATGGGTCCGAAGATCAACGAGCCGAAGGCGTCATACGACGACACTCGCGAGAGCGACTCGGAGGGCACGTTGCGTTGCAGAGCCGTGAACCACAGGACTTGGAAGACCTCGATCGCGAAGCCCCAGGCGAAGGCCCCGGCCATGACGACCGGCAACGGCGCGGCCAGTGCCAGGGTGATGAGCCAGGCGGGCAGGGTCAGGCAGAGGAACATGCCGAAGGCAATCGGTCGCTCAATGCGCAGGCGCGAGGCGACAAAGGCGCCGACGAGCAGGCCGACCGCCATGGCCGCGAGTACCGCCGACCATCCCGTGGGACCGCCGTACTCCTCATTGGCGAGGACGGGACCGAGGACTTCTTCGGCGCCGCGCATCACCATGACGATGAAGCTGAACGCCACAACCACCGCGACGATCCACCGGTAGGAGATGAAGACCTTCCATCCATCGACGAGATCGCGCAGCGGTGATTCCCCCGAGTGATACGGGCGCGAGAATCGTCGCAGGGAGAAGACGAGCAGCCCCGCGATGAGGAAGGTGGCCGCGTCCAACAAAATCGCCCACCCGGAACCCGCTGTTGCCACGAGCGTGCCGCCGATCGCCGCTCCCACGATGGCTCCACCGTTGCCCGCCACCGACATGTACGCGTTGGCTGGCTGCAGGTGCTCATCCGGCACCACGTCGGTCGCGAGCCCGGGATAGGCGGGGTACCACAGGCCGTTGAGTGTGCCGGCGAGCACGTTGAGTAGGGCCAGAAGCGGGATCGTGGCGAGACCGGTGATGAAGAGGATGCCGATCGTCGCGACGACCCCGGCGAGAAGGATGTCGCAGATAGCGATCATGCGTGGACGGCCAACCCGGTCCGCGATCACCCCGCCGATCGGCAGCACCAGGACGAGTGGAACGGCCTGGGCCGCCAGCACGATGCTCAGTCCAGTCGGCGAGCCGTCGGGCAGGGCCAGGACCCCAAAGGCGGTCGCGATGGGAGCGACCCCGTTGCCGATGTTGGAGATCAACCGCGAACTGAACAGGCGGCGATACTCACTCATCCCGGCGAGGGTCTTTATGGACACTGGCCGATGGTAGGTCCTGCCTGCCGCTAGGAATCCTCCGGCAGGCTCCACCGCGCGACGACCTGTTCCAGTGGCGTTTCGACCTCCCCGGCCGTCAGGACTCCGCGGATCACGATGCGGCCCTCGCTGTCGCGGGCGGGAGCGGTGAAGTCGATGACGATGTCCGACAGCGTGGCCGTGGGCGTGGTGATGTCCGCCATATCCGCCGCCGCCGGGATGTCACGCGCGACGAAGCGCGACTCGGCCACCTCTCCCTCGGCGTCGATGAGTTGCACCACGGCCTGCTGGTTGCGTTCGCCGGTGACGACGACGTGGACGCCGATGTCCGAGCCAATCGTGTCGTCGATCACCAGGACCCCAGCAGCACCATCGAGGGTGAGAGACACAGCGCCGAGCGACGACGTGGTGGGCGGGATGGGTCCTATCGGGTTGATGTCGAGGACGAGGGTTCCATCCGCCCGCACATTGGCCCGGTACACGGTGAAGGCGAGCGGCCCGTCCGGCAGTGCCAAGAATCCGTTGGGACGCGGCTTGGGCAGCGTCGACGTCGTTCCATCGTCAGCCGGGCGCCACCCCAGGGTCATCAACGCCTCGTATGTCGTCATCTGACCGGATCGCCGCTGCGGCGGGGCGGTGAACCACTCGGCGGCGTTGCCCGTCCGCGCGAACGTAAGCCGGATCGGTCGCTCGCCGGACACGAGCGATGCATCCTCCGCCACCTGCACGAACACCATGTGACCCTGTGCCCGACTGGGCTGGATCGGCGGTTCCGGCAGCGGAATCGGAGTCGCGGCCTGCCCCGTTGGCGCCGAAGAAGGCGGCGTACTGGAGATCGATTGTTCCGCGGGCGAGGCCGTGCAGGCGGCGAGTAGCGCGACGCCGGTGACGAAGACCGCGGCCGCCAGGCCTCTCATAGGGGCTCGAGAATGTCCCGGCCGAGGAAGGGCCGAAGCGCGAGCGGCACCGTGATCGAACCGTCCGCCTGCTGATGATTCTCCAGCAGGGCCACGATGATGCGGGGCATCGCGCACAGGGTCCCGTTGAGCGTCGCGAGCGGTGCCACCTCATCGCCCGAGCGCATCCGAATCCCCAAGCGTCGCGCCTGGAACTGGGTCGTATTGGAGGTCGATGTGACCTCCCGATAGGTCCCCTGTGTCGGGATCCACGCCTCAATGTCGAACTTGCGCGCCGCGCTCGAGCCGAGGTCCCCGGTGGCCACATCGATGACCCGATAGGGCACCTCGAGGGCGTCCATGAAGTCACGCTCCCAGCGCAGCAGACGCTCATGCTCAGCCTCCGCCTCGGCCGGATCGCAGAAGACGAACATCTCCACCTTGTCGAATTGATGGACCCGGATGATGCCCCGCGTGTCCTTGCCGTAGGAGCCCGCCTCGCGACGGAAGCAGGAGGACCAGCCGACGTAGCGCATGGGGAGAGCATCGGCGGGGACAATCTCATCGGCGTGCATACCCGCGAGAGGAACTTCGGCCGTGCCGACGAGGTACATGTCGTCGGATTCGATGCGGTAGACGTTCTCCGCGGCCTGGCCGAGGAAGCCGGTGCCCTCCATCGCCTTCGGTGCCACCAGCACCGGGGGGATCACCGGGGTGAAGCCGTTGCGCGTGGCCTGTGCGATCGCAAGGTTGAGCAGCGCGAGCTCGAGGAGCGCACCAACGCCGGTGAGGTAGTAGAAACGAGAGCCGGACACTTTCGCGGCGCGCTCCACATCGATGGCACCGAGCAGTTCGCCAAGGTCCAGATGATCCTTGGGTGCGAAGCCCTCGGCGTCGAAGTCGCGCGGCGTACCGACGTGCTCGAGGACGGTGAAGTCCTCCTCGCCACCCACGGGCGAGCGCATGTCGACGATGTTCGACAACTGCAGCCAGGCGTCCTCAGCGGCACGGGCAGCGTCACCGGCGGCGGCATCGGCGGTCTTCACCCGATCGGCGAGCTCGCTGGCGTTCGCCATCAGCGCGTCCACCTCAGCGCGGGCCTGGGCATCGTCGGGGTTGCGCTTCAGCGCTCCCTGCAGGGGACCGATCCGCTTGGACAGTTGCTTCTGCTCGGCCCGGATCTCGTCGTACGCCGCCTGCGCAGACCGACGGACCGCATCCAACTCCAGGAGTCGGTCGACGAGGTCGACATCCTCCCCGCGGCGACGCTGCGACTCACGCAGCAGGTCAGGGTTCTCGCGCAGCAGACGGGGATCAATCACGATCCAAGGTTAGAGGTTGCGTGCTCATCGATGGCGGGGGCTTCCCGTCGTTCACCGGGACATGTCACACTTCCCGCTCGATGCGCGAAGGAGGTGCAATGGACTACAACTGGCTCACAGTCAAGGCGGAGGCCCGTCCTGCGGGCGAGAAGGGTTTCGGATCGTTCGCCCTACAACCGATCCGCGCCGGCGAGACGGTCGCCGGGTTCGGTGGCTGGGTCGTCGACCGCGTGACGCTGGCCGAGATGCCGGTCTACCGTCAGCACCGCTCCATCCAGATCGACGAGGACCTCTATCTAGTGTCGGGAGAGACGCCCGAGCCCGGGGACATGCTCAACCACTCCTGCGAGCCGAACTGCGGACTGCTCGGCAGCCAACTCCTTGTGGCGAGGCGCGACATCGCTCCGGGCGAGGAACTGACCTTCGACTACGCGATGTGCGACGCCAGTGACTACGACGAGTTCCGCTGCTTCTGCGGCACACCGACCTGCCGCGAGGTCGTCAGCGGGAGCGACTGGCGCGATCCGGCGATTCAGGCTCGCTACGCCGGCTGGTTCTCGTCCTACCTCGTCCGTCGCATCGCCGCCCTCACCGCGCACTGAATCCCGTGATCCCGGTCGGCCTTACCGCTCGCCCGGTTCAGGTCAGCGGCTCGCCCCATCCGGACGGTCCCGACGTCGATCTGGCCCACCGGGTGATCCTCGAGGCCGAGCGCAGCGCCCTCGGCGAGAGCCACATGCCACGCGAGACAGTGCGCTCCCTGCTCACCAGCCCCGAGGTCGTGCACTCCGAGAGCCGCCTCCTTCTCGACGAGCACGGCGCCGCGCAGGGGCTGTTCTTCGTCGAGTGGGAACCCGAGGCCGACCGCGCCTTCCTCAACACCTACGCGACGCCGGAGTATGCGAAAGCTCTTCAGCCAGCGCTCCTGGACGCGTGCCTTGCCGCGGTCGCGCGCCATCGACCCGATCGCCCCTGGGCGGTCGAAGCTGCCGCATTCGAGCAGGATGCGGTGCTGCAGCAGGCACTGCGTGACGCCGGGTTCGCGCGCGTGCGTCGATTCTGGCGCCTCCGCGTCGACTTCGATGGGCCCGTGACGGCTCAGCCACCCGACGGCGTGTCCTTGCGGGTGGCATCCGGGGAGGAGGACCGACGACTCCTGCACACCCTCTTCGAGCGTTCGTTCGCCCAGCACTACGGGTTTGCCGCCCGGCCCTACGAGGACTGGATCGGCTGGTTCGACGCGCGGGGAGATGCGCGGGTGGACCTGCGGTGGATCGCCGAACTCCAGGGTGATCCCGTCGCCCTGTGCATCGCCGATGACTCCCGGATCGATGAAGGGCTCACCTATATCCGCACGCTTGGGGTGGCCCCCGAGGCCCGGGGACGCGGCATCGCTCGGTGGCTGCTGCTTCATGCCTTCGCCCAGGCCCAGCGGGAGGGGCGCACCGGGGCCGCGCTCGCCGTGGATAGCGACAACAGCACCGGCGCCACGGCGCTCTACGAGTCAGTGGGGATGCGACCGACCCAGGTCATCGAACTGTTCTCCCGCCCCCTGTAGTCCGCCTCCAATCGAGGATGCGGGGCGGATTGTGTGACACTCCTGCGACATTGCCGGGAGCCACGCCGATGTGACGTATGCGACATATGGGACTCGCCGTTATCAATCCGTTATCCGGACGACGATTTGTCCCGGGCCCGAAGTCCCATGTCATCTTCGTTGAGCCGTTCGGCCGCACGGGACAACCGTCCCGACCGGACGGCCCGCTGAATCGGCGGGACCACCGGCCCGGACGCACGACTGGTCCGCCCCCCGGGGGTACGCCGTACTGGGACGCCATCGACATCGCCGCGGGTGATGCCGGACGGCCCGGGAAGCGGAGTGATGAGGGAGACCATGCGCCGTCCCACGCGCACGACCATCCGACGCGGCCTCGCCGCCGCCACCGTGACCGCTCTGGTGAGCACCGCCGCCACCACCGCCGTCGTCGCCACCGCCGTGTCCAGCGCCCAGGCCTACGACCAGGTCCAGGTGCAGACGCAAGAGGAGCGGGGCAGCATCCACGACGAGGCGGCCCGCCAGGCTGCCGCGGATTACCGCGAGAAGGCCCAAAAGGCTCGGGCCACCGAGGACCGCATCCGCGCGGAGATCGTGGAACTCGCGTTGGCCCAGGTCGGCGACGACTACGCCGCAGGTGCCGAGGGTCCTGATGCCTTCGATTGCTCCGGCCTCGTGGTCTACTCGTACAAGTCCGTCGGCATCACGCTTGAGCACTACAGCAGGGCGCAGTACAAGCAGACCGAGCGGGTATCCCTGAAGAATGCCGTCCCCGGCGACCTCGCGTTCTACTTCCAAAATGGCGCCCACCACGTCGCGATCTACATCGGCGACGGCAAGGTGGTGCAAGCCTCCGACTACGGCACCGGCGTCGTGAAGGGCAAGGTCAAGGGAACTCCGTGGACCGACGCGCACTTCACCGGCATGGGCCGCGTCGAGATTCCTGCTCAGGCCTAGCGGCTCAGCCGTCGCGGGTGCGGATGCCTGCCACCGCGTCCGCGACGGCTGACGTCTCCTCGGGAGACAGCAGCACCTCCGCCATCCCGCCGCGCAACTCCTTGACGTAGCTGCGCGACTCGCTGCGCGCATGGATAGCCGACAGAACGAAGCCGTTGCCGTGATCATCGACGAGGGCGACGCTGAAGGACATCCGTCCGCCCATGTCCCCGAAGGCGTCGTAGCGCACCAGGCCGACGTGGCGAATCGCCTCGTGCAACTCGCCCTGGGTTGCCTTCAACTCGTCGGCGAGCCGAGCGACATCCATGCGCAGCTCGCGTACCTCTTCAGTCTTGCGAGCGACGATCTCGACAAAGGACGACCGCCCGTCGGCGGCGGACAGCACCCGATATTGCCGCTTCATTCGACCGGTGCGCAGTGCAAGGACCACGGACAGGACCAGCGCGGTGAGAGCGATGGCGCCCACCACGAGGATGCCGGCCTGCGAGTCCAAGGTCACCGCTGAAGCCTAGTCCCGGCCAGGGGACCGCGTGCGCACTAGGCTCGACCCGATGTTGTGGGCTCTGGATGTGGATCTCGGGGGCTGGAACCCCGTCGTGCGAGTCATGCCCTTTGTCCTGGGACTAGCGATCATCGGCTTCACCTTCTCCAGCGTGGTCCGCACCATGGTGATCCCCCGCGATCGGGTCTCGTCCCTGTACGCCGTCATCATCCGGAGCAATGACGTCGTCTTCCGACTGCTCATGCGCATCCGACGATCCTTCGCCACCCGTGATCGGGTCCTCGCCTGGAGCGGTGTGATGGGAATCATCCTCGCGCTCGTGGTCTGGCTCGGATCGTTCCTACTCGGCTACGGCCTCATGATCTTTGGCGTCAGCGAGGGCGGCTTTATCGACTCGCTCCTCCAAGCCGGATCGGGCCTGTTCACCCTCGGTGTGATGGGGCAGCCCACCGGCAGTGTCACCGCTGTCGACTTCCTCGCCGCGATGACCGGCCCCGTCGTCATCGCCCTCCTCATCGGATTCCTCCCGACGTTGTACTCGTCGTACCTTTCCCGTGAAGACCAGGTGCTCGTGAGTGCAGCGTTGACCGGTGCTCCGGCGTGGGGTCCGGAGATGCTGTGTCGGGCGCATCTCATCAACGGCGCCGACAACCTGCCGACGATCTACCGGGACTGGATCGAGTGGACGGCGCAGGTGCGGTTAACACAGTCGTTGTACCCGGCACTCAACCGATTCCGGTCTCCTGTCGAGAGTCGCAACTGGCTCATCTCCCTCGTGGCCACCATGGATTCGGCTGCTTTGCGTCTGGCCGTCCGGAAGGAAGAACCTGAGGTGCCGACGGTGGCTCTCCTGGAGCAGGGCGCTCAGACCATCCTGTCGCTGTACGCGACCGAGGTCGAGATCAAGCAGGCACTGCCCTTCCGACGCTGGCGTCGTCGACTCGAGGTGACCCTGTCGATCTTCGGACTCAGCGCAAAGCACGACTCTTCGACCAAGACGTTCACCGGACCGTCCGCCGGGCTGACACCGCAGACGGTCGCGGTCGCTAAGGCCCTGAGCATCGACAATCTGCGTGGTCGCGTCGCCGACACCAAGGGTGTCTTCGACGAGTACGCGACGCAACTGTCGACGATCACGCGCGAGGAGTTCGATCGTGCGATTGATCTCATGAAGCGTGCCGGAATGCCCATTGAACGCGACCTTGACGAAGCGTTCGACATCTTCCGCCACGAGCGCGGGCGGTACGAGTCGGCGACGTACCACCTCGCCCAGATTCTCTACGTCGTTCGTGCCCCTTGGACCGGCGAGCGCACTCCAGACACACACGTGCTGTGGCCGACCCTGGCGGTCGAACAGCTCGACAACCCATGACCCTCGACCTCGCCGTCATAGGAGTGACCTTCCTACTTCTGCTGCCCGCGGAGTTGCCGGACAAGACCTTCATCGCCACCCTTGTCTTGGCCTCTCGCTATCCGCGCTGGGCAGTGTGGGTCGGTGTCGTGGCGGCGTTCGCTGTCCAATGTGCCATCGCCGTCACCGCGGGTGGGTTGCTGGCGCTCCTGCCGGCGCGGATCACCCTCGGCATCACCTTTGTGCTGTTCAGCGCCGGGGCCATCCTCATGCTCGTCTCCGGACTACGGGCACGACCCACCGCCGCGGAGCAGGAGGAGGCGGAGGAGGTCGAGGAGCGTGCGGACCAACTGACGTCGACGTCCTCGTGGCGCATCGCCCTGCTGAGTTTCGCCATCCTCTTTACCGCGGAGTGGGGCGACCTCTCCCAACTCCTCACCGCCGGAATGGCGGCCCGCACCGGCGCGCCGCTGTCGGTCTTCGTCGGTGCCTGGGCTGCGCTGGCGCTCATCGCCGGGCTCGCGGTCCTGCTCGGGGGATGGCTGCACAAGCGCGTGCCCCTATGGCGCGTCCGCATCGTCTCCGGCATCGTCTTGCTCGCCCTGGCCGGCTGGACCGCCGTCGAATTCATCCGCGCCTAGCCCGACGAGGACTCGCCGGCCGTGCAGCGTGGAGGCGCTAACGCAGGGTGATCTGGCGGTTCTGCAGTCCCGCGCGAGCGCGCCGCTCCTCGGAGGTCAGCGCCGCCGTCTGGGCCAGGGCTGCGTTGAGGCGGGTGAGGTAGTCGGCCGCAGCCTCCTCGCAACCCTCGGCCGATGTGCCCTCGGTCAACTCCCAGACCGGGACGAGAAGGCCATCGGCGCGGAATGATCCGACGAAGCGGGAGGGCACACCCGTGAGCGCACTCTCGTTGGCCGCGTGCAGGCGCGCGAACGCGTCGAGCAGTTTCTCCTCCGGGTACGGCATCACCCAGCGGAGGAAGGTCTTGTCGCCCATGTCGACCCAGTACGCCGCGTCTACTGAAGCAAGGCGCACTGTCGGCATCACCTTGCTGTTCGCGCGATCGAGGGAGTCGCGCACACCGGGTGCGTCGACGCTGGCGTCGTCGGCCATCCAGTAGTCGAAGTCCTCGTGGAGCGTGACCTCGAGCGGGACGTCGGCGATGAGGTCCTGCAGCCGGGGGCCGGGACCGGGCAAGCCTGCGGGCGGGATCGGAGTGCCGGGCTCGGCCTCCCGGGCGCGCAGCAGCGCATCGGCGGCATCGCGACTCGGATCACCGGAGCCGGTGGTGACCTGCATCGCGAGGAAGATGTCGCCGTTGTCCCGCACGAGGGCGGGCCAGGCAAGGGGAAGCACGGTGGTGAGGGTGACCGAACGCTCCCCGGGCTCCTTCAGGCTGAGCGGTGCGGTGGCCGCGGGCACGATCTCGCGCATGGCCACCCAGTCGCACTCGCTCGCCATGCCCTCAAAGGGTCGGCCGACGTGCGCCACCGATTGGCGGGCGCGCGCCTTGCCGTGGCAGGCCTTGTATCGCTTGCCCGATCCGCAGGGGCAGGGCTCGCGCATTCCCACGACGGGGATCTCCTCAGTCACGCCGCGACTCTAACGGCAGCATCACACCGGGGTTCATGATGCCCTCGGGATCCAGAGCGGCCTTGATCGCCTGCATGGCCGCGATCTCGGTCGGGGTGCGCGTCAGGTGCAGGTGGTGGCTCTTCGCCCGTCCGACGCCGTGCTCGGCCGAGATGCTGCCGCCGTAGGTGCTCACGGTCCCCAGGACGAGCATGTCCACGTCCTCGTCATCGGCGGCCGGTCCGGCGATCTCGACGTGGATGTTGCCGTCGCCGAGATGGCCGAAGACACCGAAGGCCAGCACCCCCGGGTACGTCGCCATGCGCTCACGCAGCAGGTCTGCGCACTCGGCGAGGTGGCGCAGGGGGATCGAGATATCGAGTTTGTGCGCTGGGTCGGCACCGTGTGCGGCGGCGTAGGCGGTGTAGACCTCACCCTGCAATTCCCGATAGGTCCACAGCCGCGCGCGATCGGCGGCGTTGATTGCCAGTGTCACGTCGTAACCGTCGAGCACGCTTTCGTCGAACCCTTCGCCTCCACCCCCGTCGGCAATCTCAAGGAGAAGGGTGAGCGGGTGACGCTCCTCCAACGGCCATGGCAGTCCCGACATTTCCATGGCCAACTCAACACCGACGCGATCGGTGACCTCCGCCGCGAGGACGGGGACGCCCGACCGCGGTGCATTGCGCAGCAATCGCAACGCCTCGTCATAGGTGTCGATACCGATGAGAGCCACGGACGATGCCGCGTGCGGCCGAGACAACCGAAGCCGGACGGCGGTGATGACACCGAGGGTGCCTTCGCTTCCGGTGAGCAGTCCTGCGAGGTCATAGCCGGTGTTGTCCTTAGGGAGCCCCGCCAGGTGCTCCACGATGCCGCCATCGGCGAGCACGGCCTCGATCCCGACCACCTGCTGACGAGTCATGCCGTGGGCGATGACACGGATGCCCCCGGCGTTGGTCGCGACTGTGCCGCCGACGGTCGCCGAGTCGCGCGCGGCGAGGTCGACGCCGTACTCCCAGCCCGCGGCCGCGGCGTACCGATGCAGATCGCCCAGGGTGACGCCCGCACCCACGGTGACCTGTCCGCTCACCTCGTCGATCGGATCGAGCCGAGTGAGTCGACGGGTCGAGATGATGATCGGTGACCCCAATGGGCCGGGCACCTCGGCGGGCACTCCACCGGCGACGAGTCCGGTGTTGCCCCCCTGCGGGATCACCGGGATCCGGTCCTGCAAGCACCGAGCAAGCACCGCGGCGACCTCGGCGGTGGTCGCCGGCCGGACGACGGCCAGAGCGGGTCCGCCCCACCGCCGGCCCCAGTCGATCGCATACGGAGCCACGAGATCAGGGTCGGTCAGGACGTGTTCGGTCCCCACGGTGCTTGCAAGATCAGCAAGCAGTACGCCGGTGTCCACCATGGGCTCATCCTGCCGCGTGCACGGCTGTCTCGTGGACCTGCTTCTGGGAAATTGGACGTTCAGCGTGCATCGGGGCACGTGGCGGGGCAGTATCGGGACTGCCGCCCGAAGTGGGTGGTCGTACCTTCCGATCCAGGGGGGTTCGGACGCTCCACCACGGAGGCCCCATGAAACTCAGCAAGAAGATCATCGGCCTGGCTGCTGCCACGGCCCTGGTCGCCGGCGCCGGCGCGATGGCCGCCACGCCCGCGACCGCCGATAGTCACCAGGGATTCAAGCAGAGTGGCAAGACCATCATCTCGTTCAAAAAGGGACTGATCGCCGCGCTGAAGGCCGAGGGCATTACGGTTTCGGTCGCCGGTGCTGCCACCTGGAATCCCGCCAAGGCCCAGGTCGGCTTCCCGGTTACCGGTGCGACCGACGACGCGATCACCCACAGCGGAACCCTTGTCTTCACCAAGGGCGAGACCATCATCAACATCGAGAATCCCACGGTAGTCACACCGACGCCTGTTCCCGAGACCGGTCTGCCGGTGACCGCAACCACGGCCCTCGGTGTCGTGCCGGTCATGAACCTCAAGCACGCCAAGTTCAAGGAGAACTGCTCGGCCAAGAAGAACAAGAAGACCAAGAAGTGGACCAAGAAGACAACGGTTCGGGTCCAGACTGACGTGCACTTGACCTCCGACCCCAACGTGATCGGAGCCCTTCAGGCGCTGCTCGGCCCGGCGTTCACCGCTGACCTCGGCCTTGGCCAGTCGCGCACCACGCTGGTGGACTCGCTTGTCTCCAAGAAGAAGCAGAAGTGCTGATCTAGCGACAAGTTGTCGAGGGGCCCGGGCATCATGTCCGGGCCCTTCGCATTGCCAGAACCTCGCCCACCTGCATGCTTCCAGCGCATACTGGCCCCATGAAAAATCGTTGGCTGCTGACCGGAGTCGTCACCCTGGCGACGATCGCCACGCTCGCGCCCGCCGCTCAGGCCGGCAGTTCAGCGAAGAGCACCGAGACGGCGCTCCCCTCGGCCGCCAACCCATCCAGCGCGCGGTCAGACGCCGTGCCGGTCACCTACCGGGTGAAGACCAAGGATCCGGTCGTCTTCATCACCATCGATGATGGAATCGTCACCTCACAGGCCGCCCTGGACTATGTGCGCAAGCACAAGATCCCCATCACCAGCTTCCTCACGTCGTCACAGGTGACGGACTCACGAGTCCGCTACTTCGAGCGGATCAGTAGGTGGGGTTCCATTCAGAACCACACGACCACGCATGCCAGCCTCGACACGTCAAACGCCACACTCATCAAGAATCAGATCTGCCCGGTCCAGGTCGACTACCGCCGCACCTTTGGGACCAAACCGTGGATGATGCGCCCGCCGTACGGCGCGGGCCCGCGCGGCGCGACCCTGGCAGCCGTCGCCGCCAGGTGCAAGATTACCGACATCGTCATGTGGGATGCCGTGGTCGAGAACGGCCGATTTGGCACCTGGAATGGCGGTCCGCTCGTGAAGGGCTCGATCATCCTCCTGCACTACACCGGCACTCTGGCCACAGATCTCAAAGTTGCTGTGTCGGTGGCCCGCGCCCAGGGACTGCGACCGGCGGACCTCGCCGACTACCTCACGCCTCCGGAGAAGTGAGGGTCAGGACACCCCGTCCATCAGTGACTTGATCTTGGGCACGACAAGCAGAAACAACCCTCCCAAGATCGCTGTCCCCACACCGCACACCAGGAAGTAGCCCGCCCAACCCAGCACGTCGATCAGGCGAGCGAGCTGACCACCCACCGAGTCGCCCACCGCAGTGGCGAGGAACCACACGGCCAACATCTGGCTCAGCAGGCCCTTGGGGGCCAACTTCGTCGTCGCTGACAGGCCGTTGGGTGACAGCAAGAGTTCGGACCAGGTCTGCACGAGGAAGACCGAGACGATCCACCACATGGCACTCTTCTGCCCGTCCTCCGCCTGGAGTGCCGCGGGAATCATGAGCAAGAAACTCAAGCCCACGCCGAAGATGGCCATCGCGAACTTGATCGGAGTCGAGGGCGCCCGTGAACCCAACTTCGTCCAGATGACCGCGAAAATCGGCGCGAAGATGATGATGAAAACCGGGTTGATCGACTGCAGCCAACTCACCGGCACGTTGAAGAAGCCGAGATCGGTCTGGGTGAACTTGGCGGCAAACTCATTGATGGTCGAGCCGCTCTGGTCGTAGATCGCCCAGAAGACGACCGCCGCCAGGAAGAGGTAGAGGAAGGCCCGAAGTCGATGTTTGTCCACGACCCGCAGATTCGGCTGCCGGAACAGGCGGATGAAGTACGCGAAGGCGATGATCACCACGACCACCGTAAAGATCACGGTGAGATCGGTGATGTCGAAGCCAAGGAAAACGGCGTCGAGTCCGATGATGACGGCAACGCCACCGACGATCGCAAGCGTGAAAAGTCCCGCGCGGATACGCACCCCCGCGGGTGCCGGATCCGGCACTTCCTTGCCGACCGTACCCAGCCCCTTCCAGCCGGCCATGTACTGCGCGAGTCCGATGAGCATGCCCACGCCAGCGACGGCGAAGCCTAGGTGCCAGTTGATGTCTTCTCCGAGATAACCAACAACCAGCGGTGCAATGAGGGCGCCAAGGTTGATGCCCATGTAGAAGATCGAGAAGCCGCCGTCACGGCGCTCGTCACCCGGTGCGTAGAGACCGCCCACCATGGCGCTCACACTCGGCTTGAGCAATCCGGTGCCGAGCGCGATGAGCAGCAGGCCGAGCCAGAAGAGCACCTCGGTGGGCACCGCCATGATGAAGTGGCCCGCCGCGATGACCAGGCCGCCGAGCAGGACCGCCGTGCGGGGACCGGTAAGCCGATCGGCCACCCAGCCGCCCATGAGGGGGAAGAGATAGACCATCGAGGAGTAGGTGCCGTAGATCGCCGCAGCGTCGGCGGTGCTGAAGCCGAGGCCGCCGCCGGGCGGAGTGACACCGTCGGGAGGGGCAATGAGATAGAGAACGAGGATCGCCCGCATGCCGTAGTAGGAGAACCGCTCCCACATCTCGGTGAAGAACAGCGTTGCGAGGGCGCGCGGCTGGCCGAAGAAGGTTCGTTCCCCGACCGGAAGGCTCATCGCTATCCCTTCAGTGGCCTCCACCAGGACTCGTTGTCCCGATACCAGCGGATGGTCTCACCGATCGCTTGGTCGAAGGTGCGACTCGGCGAATATCCGAGACCGCGAATTCGCGAGTCGTCGACGCTGTAGCGACGGTCATGGCCCAGGCGATCGGCCACCGGTTCCACCCACTCATCCCAGGAACGATCCATGTGCTCAAGGATGAGCGCCGTGAGTTCGCGGTTCGTGAGTTCCACGCCGCCACCGATGTTGTAGGACGCCCCGGGATCCCCGCGGTCCACAACGATCTGGATGCCACGGCAGTGATCGTCGACGTGCAGCCAATCGCGCACATTCAGCCCATCGCCATAGAGCGGCACCTTGCGATCGTCCATCAGGTTGGTAACGAAGAGCGGGATCACCTTCTCCGGGAACTGATAGGGGCCGTAGTTGTTGGAACACCGCGTCGTGGACACCGGGAGTCCATAGGTCCGGTGGTACGCGCGGGCCAGCAACTCGCCCGATGCCTTGGATGCGGCGTACGGCGAGTTCGGCAGGAGCGGTGACTCCTCTGTCCACGAACCCACGTCGATGGACCCATAGACCTCGTCGGTACCGATGTGGACCACGCGCGGGATGTCATGCCGGACGCACGCGTCGAGCACAGCCTGCGTCCCGACCACATTGGTGAGGACAAAATCCTGCGGACCCGAGATCGATCGATCCACATGGGTCTCCGCGGCGAAGTTGACGAGCACGTCATGTCCGGGGACCACCTCGTCCAAGAGTTCACCGTCCGCGATATCGCCCTGGACGAAGGAGTAGCGCGGATCGTCGGCGACGCTCGCGAGATTCGCCAGATTGCCGGCGTAGGTGAGCTTGTCGAGCACGTGCACGCGTGACACGTCGACGCCGAGTGAGCCGTCGAGCAGGCTGCGGACGAAATGGGATCCGATGAAGCCCGCACCGCCGGTCACGAGATAGCGCATCACTGCATCCTAGGGACTGCCCCGGCCAAGGTCGCCCTGCTTTCGCGTGGCAACGTCCACCTTCGCGGAGGCAGACTGTGGGGCATCGCACCGCAAGACATGTGCCCTGGAGGTGACATGAGACTTCGCCATCAACATCGGCGTCGGCACCACCACACCCACACCGGGCCCGACACCGACACCTGTGCCGGACACCGGGGGCGTCCAACACCTCAAGGTCACTCTGACAGCACCATCCCCGGGCTATGGGGTGATCACCCTGCCCACCGGCACGTCACCGGGTGTCGTCACCGTCACCGTTGGCGGTCGCACAAGCACGATCGCTGTCAGCGGCCCCACGGTCACGCTTCGGGTGGGCTGAGTTCCGCGCTACTTCAGCAGCCGTGACAGTCGGCGATCCGCGAGCGGCTTGCCGCCGGTCTGGCACGTCGGGCAGTACTCCAAGGACCTTCCGGAGAAGGACACCGTGCCGATCGTGTCGCCACACACCGGACAGTCCTGGCCCGCACGGCCGTGCACACGGAGACCATCACGCTTCTCGGACTTCAACCGTGAGACGTCCGCCGCGATAGCGCGATCACGGGCCTGCGTCAGGGTTGACTGGATCGCCGCGTGCAGGCCGGACGCATCCACACTGCCCGCAGGGGCAAAGGGTGATACCTGCGCAAGGTGCAGGATCTCGTCGCTGTAGGCGTTGCCGATTCCGGAGAGGACTCCCTGCTCGCGCAGTAGGTTCTTGATGTGACTGCGTGGATGGGCAGCAAGAATCTCCGTGAGTTGATCAGCGTCAATCTCCAGCGCGTCGGGTCCTAACCGCGTGATGCCCGGGACCTCCGCGGGATCTGTCACGACGTACAGGGCCAATCCCTTGGTCGTGCCCGCCTCCGTGATGTCGACTCCCCCGGCGGGCTCACCGTCGACGGTCACCACTCCGACGCGGAGAGCCAAGGGGCCCTTGCCCGGACGGGTCGGACCATCGGGCAGGTCATCGCGCCATTGCAGCCAGCCCGCACGAGCGAAGTGGACGACCAGCGAGGCCGCTTCCAGGTCCGTGATGAGGAACTTGCCCTGACGACTTACCCGCTCGATGCGCTGACCTTCAAGCGAGTGCAGCGGCGGATCGAAGGTCTTCAGCGCCGCTAGGGATGCGAGTTCGACTCGGGAGACGCGGCGCCCTCCCAGACGTTCCCGCAGGTGGTGTGCGAGCGCCTCGACCTCCGGCAACTCAGGCACGGGTTAGACCAGGCCCATCTGGGCGGCAGCCTCCCGGAGCATGTCTCGGGCGTCCGGATGCGCAGCCCCGTCAATGATCGAACGCGCCTGCTCGGATTGGTTGAGCCCGACGACCGGGGCGATCCCCTGCTCGGTGGCGACGTAGCTGTGTTGCACGGTGGTGACCGGTTCCTCCAGGCGGGGAATGATGGTCGACACATCCGCCTTGGGATGCCATGACGGCAGGGCCATAAAGCTCGCACCGCCCCGCGAGTGCAGCGCCCCGACGACGAAGTCGGCCGATCCACCGATGCCGCTGAATATGCAGCCGTTGATGCGACTGGCATTGGCCTGATCGAAGAGGTCCACCTGCAGCGCGCCATTGATGCTGGTGAGTTGGCGCTGACGAGCGATTCGTCCGGGGTCATTGGTCGTCTCGGTGCGGAGCATGCGCACGCGCCGGTTGCGGTCGACGAAGTCGTAGAGTTCTTGACTACCGAAGAGGAATGACGCGGTGAGGGGTACATCCGGGTCGAGATTGCCAGCTCGGTCGAGGGCGAGCACCCCATCGGAGAACATCTCGGTCCAGATGCGCAGCCCCTTGCGAGCACCGAGTCGCTGAAGCACCGCGTCCGGCACGCCACCGATGCCCAGTTGCAGGGTCGACCCATCCGAGATGAGTGCGGCGATGCGCTCGCCGATCTCCCGATGCACCGGTGAGGGGTCTGTGACGTCGTGGGTCGCCACCGGCTCATCCACCTCGACCAGGAAGTCGATTTCATGGTCGTAGATCTGGGCATCCCCATAGGTGTAGGGCATGTTCGGATTGGCCTGGGCGATCACGGGCGCGCCGTACTCACGCGCGACCTCGATCGCGGCTGGCAGGACGTTGACCTCGATGCCGAGGCTCACCGTGTCGTAACGCGGCGCCGAGGTGTGAAGCAGAACAAGATCAGGTCGCAAGACATCGCGATACAGCGCGGGGACGAGGCTCAGTCGACTTGGCACGTAGCTCAGACGCGGCGAACGCCGCATCCCGGGCCCCACGAAACAGGTCTCGTACGTCACGCCCTCACGATCGGGAATGCCTTTCTGCGCGTTGAGCATGTGCAGTCGGTACTCGGAAATCTGCTCGTCAAGGACGCGCAGGAGTGTGTGTGGAGCGGCAAAATTGCCGGACGCGACAACCCGCGGATTCTTTGGCAGATCCGCGAGGACGTGAGCAAGTTGCTCGGTGTTGACGCGCTTCATGCCCTCAGTCTCCCGCTAAAGGGTCAGGTCTTCTTGCAGAACCTGCTCTTGTAGTGACATGCGCAATGGTGCGAGGCGCAGCACGGCCGGGGGTCCGCCGAGCAGGTCGGGGATCTCGGTCATGAGGTGCGCGAAACCTTCGGCGCTTTGATGCGCGCGCTGAGCATCCTCGTCGGCGAAGATCTCGTACAGCCAGACGATGTTCTCGTCGTCAGGGTCGGTGTGCACCACGTAGACCTCGGTGCCGGGCTCCTCACCCAGGCCATCGGCATATCGATTGAGGGCATCCAGCAGGGCGGGGCGCATGCCCGCATTGGCCGTGAGCCGCACCAGGAGCCCCATCCGGTCCGGCAGGAGCACGTGCGCCGGTTCGGTGATGGCGTCCGGCTCGGGCGGTGGCTCAGCAGCGGTCACCCTGCCAGCCTACGACGGCCACGCGATCGACGCCTGACTGTCGATGAGTGGGCTAGCAGAAGGGCGGTCGCTCATCGAGCTGGATTGACGCCCGACCTGCAGCCCGCCAGACCCGAGCCGTGGCATCGCGGTCCTCGGGGGTGACCAGGTTGCCCATGACGCGCAGGGCGATCGTCATGAGCCACGTCGACCGCATACCGATCGGGCCCAGTTTGGGCAGCAGGCCCGGAACAGTGAAGATCCCCGCGAGCCGCCGCGCGATGGAGAACGCCTCGCCATAGCGCTCGGCGAGCAAGCCCGGCCACATCGTCGACAGGTCATAGTCGGTCCCGCGCGAGGCCAGAACCTGGGCCGCGAGGTGCCCCGTCTCCAAGCCGTAGTCAATGCCCTCACCGTTCAATGGGTTCACGCAACCGGCGGCGTCACCCACGAGCATCCAGTTGGGCCCGGCGACTCCACTCACCGCGCCACCCATCGGAAGGAGCGCGGACCATGGGGCGCGCACCTCCCCGTCGAGTTGCCATTCCTCACGCTGCGAGTTGGCGTAGTGGTCGAGCAGGGAACGCAGGTTGATGTCCGCGGGGCGCTTCGCCATCGCCAGTGTGCCCACGCCGATATTCACCTGCCCATCACCGAGCGGGAAGATCCAGCCGTAGCCGCTGAGGATTCGATCGTCGGTGCCACGCAACTCCAGATGAGACGAGATCCACTCGTCAGCACTGCGCTCCGACGCGATGTATCCGCGGGCGGCAACGCCGTACGCCGTATCTCGATGCCACTCCCGTCCCAGCACTCGACCAAGTTGGGATCGCGCCCCGTCGGCGACGATCAGTCGCCGGCACGATATGGAGGAGTCTCCGTCAGCTGTCTTCACCGTTACGGAGGTCACCCGGCCGCGGGAATCGCGCTCCACCGTGCGGGCGCGGGCACCCTCGAAGGTGCGGGCTCCCGCATCGACGGCCACCTGACGGATGGCGTGGTCCAGGGCCAGGCGGGGGGCGGCGCTGCCGTGATCGGGAAGGTTGCCTCCCGGCCAGGGCAGGTAGAGGAGCTGACCGAATCCTGCCGCCCGCAGACCCTGGTTGCGAGGCTTGCCGCTCAGCCACGGGGCCAGTCCCAGGGCGTCGAGTTCGGCGACCGCCCGGGGGGTCAGCCCGTCACCGCAAGGCTTGTCGCGAGGGAAGGTCTCGGCATCGAGCAGGAGGGTTTCGAGCCCTGCCCGCGCGGACCAGGCCGCCGCGGCCGAGCCCGCGGGCCCAGCTCCCACGACGAGCACGTCGGTATCGATGGCGGCAGGCACTGCCCTATCGTGCCGGGCCAGGGCTCATCGGGCGAATCGAGGGCACCTACACGAACGCCGACCCACTCGCGCACGGCTCGGGGGGAGGCGGCGCGAGCGGATCGGCGTACGCGATCGAGAAGCCGGTCGAACCGGCCGTGAATCAGCCCGTATTGAAGCTGTAGTAGAAGTTGCCGGTGGCGAGCAGGATGATGTTGAGCACGATGCCGAGGGCAATCACGACGAAGCTCACGATCATGAGGATCCTGGCGGTATTGCTCGCGCTCTCGAACCCGCTCACGTCACCGGCGGCCCAGGCCTGACGGGCCTTGTTGGAGAAGACGATGGCGATGATGCCGGTGATCAAAGGGATGCAGGTGCAGGTAATGACACCGAGGACCGTCGCGACGATCGACAGGGTCATGTAGTCCTGGGGTGGCTTGCTCGCGGGCTGCCCTGCCGGCATAGGCGGCGGCGGGGGAGGCGGCATCTCGGACACGTTGACTCCTTCATCAGGTGGCCACAGGCGCGGCCCACTGAGTGGACCCTAAGTGCGCCATGACGCCCCATGGAAGGGATATGCGTGAAACCTAATATGTGTGCTGAGTCCCAAGGTCGTCGCGCAACTGCCGCATACCCTCGCTGAAGGCCAACGTCGAGACCGACAGATGACCGTGCCCCTGTCGGAGCGCGGACCTGGCCGCGGGCACCTCACGCGCCAGCCACTCCCCGTGGGCAAAGGGGACCATGAGGTCCTCGCTGCCCTGCCAGACCTGGACCGGCACGGTGATCTGCTGGAGGTCGAAGCCCCAGGACCGGCAGAAGGCCACATCGTCGTCGAACCAACCCCAGATGCCGTTCGCAAGCGACCAGCGGATCTCCGCGGCCATCTCCTCACCCTGCTCACCGGTGAGGTAGTCCTGATCGACCGGCGGCAGCAGACTGCGCAGGGCATCGATGACCTGATCGCCCGTCACGCTGTGCAGGTCCGCCGCAGCCGCCGCGAGAAACGCCTCGAGATCGTCCGGTCCCCGCAATGCTGCGCCGAACTCCGCGATGTTGTCCTCGCCCATCCCGTCGAGGAAGTCAAGGTCGGGTACGCCGTACGGCGCGACACCAGCAAGGCACAACGCCCCGGCACAGCGATCGGGCAGAAGGGCGGCCGTCGCCAAAGCATGCGGGCCGCCACCGGACCAGCCCAGGGTTACGAATCGCTCGGCGCCGAGATGGTCGGCCAAGGCGACGGTGAGCGGCACGACATCAGCGACGGTGCGCCCCGACTGACGCGTGGACTCTCCGTATCCGGGTCGCACGAGTTCAGCGATGGCGAACCCGTGATGCTGCGCCGCCGCCACGAGATCAGCCGAGAGTGGGCCAGCGGCAGGGGTGCCGTGGTGGTAGATCAGTAGATCGTCACCGGTGTCGGCGTAGAAATAGTCCAAACGGGCACCATCAGCCAACGGCAGATGCGAAGTGGCACTCATGTCGCCACGATAGGGCCGCGCACCTACGCTGAGTGGGTGAAGTGGTGGATCGCAGGAGCAGGACTAGCCCTAGCGCTCGCGGGCTGTGGCAGCCCGCCCTCCACGCTCTCGCCCGCGGACAACATCACGATCGACTGCAACGCCGCCGCTCAGGCCATCGCCGACTACTCGGACGCCTTCAGTTCGCTGCTCACCGCCCTTGAGGGAGACGACGCGAGCACGGCAGGTGCGGTAGCCCCGACCTTCGGCGTGGCGGCGCGCACGATCATTGACCAACTGCCGGGCGTCCCACCGGAAGCGCAATCCTTCGTCACCACGTCCCAGTCGTTCGCCGAGCGCGTGCGCGATGTCGTGAGCGGCAACGGTGACCTACTCCCGGTGGCTGAGGAGGCGCGCACCGAGTTCGGGACCTCCGAGTTCACCGGCAGTGTGGCCGCGGTCGAGGCCTTCTTCCGACAGTCGTGCCCGACCACGATCATCCCGACACCGAGCGCGTCACCGGCCTAACGCATTGGCGAGCGCTTCGACTTGGCGGGTGACGGCGCGCGACGCGACGTTGGAATCGGTGAGCAAACCGTCAAAGCCGTGCACGGTGCCGACGGTGCGGTCGACGCCGACTGTGACTCCGGCTGCTCTCAACCGCTCGGCGTAGATCAGGGCCTCATCACGTAGCACGTCGTATTCCGCGATGGTGATGTGCGCGGGCGCCAGGCCGACGAGGTCGTCGGCGAGTGCGGGTACGGCGTAGGGCGTGGGTTCGATGGTGCCGAGATAGTGGTGCCACATGGCGATGACCGCCTCCCTGCGCAGGGTCGGTGACACCCCGGACATGGACGCACTGAGATGTTCACACTGCGCGCTGAGATGGTCGAGCGCGGGGCACGTGAGCGACTGAAGCTTGAGGTCGACGCCATGATCGCGAGCCCACAGCGCGGTGGCCGCCGCGAGCGCGCCGCCGGCACTGCTGCCATGCACGGCGATGCGATCGCCATCAATGTCCGGCAACTCCGACAGGTTCATGAGCACGGCGACGACATCGTCGAAGGCCGCGGGAAAGGGGTGTTCCGGTGCGAGGCGGTACTCCACGCTGACGGTGGTGATCTGATGGTCCGCCGCGAGCGGCATCGCGATTCGCTCAGCGCCTAGCGCGCTGCCAACGACAAAGGCTCCGCCGTGGAGCGCGATGACAACCGGGTTCTGGCGCTCGGAGTTCCTCGTTCGTGGGGACCAGATGAGGACCGGCACCCCACCGACATTCGCGTCGGTGAGGGTGACGTCGTCGCGGGGCCAGCGGGGCGCGGGTCCGCCGCGATCGGCCATATACGCCGCGGCAAGTTCTCGCACGGCTGCGACATCCCAGGGATCGACATCCGGAGCGGGATAGGCGCGCAGCCACGCCTCAATCTGCGGGTCCAAGCGCGGAGCCATAGCGGCACCTTGCCATGGGCATGAGATACATGGGCCTGAGCTAGCTGGTGATCACCTACAACGATGCCCGCCGAGGAAGCCCCGAAGGGCTGCCTCGGCGGGCATCGTTGTCTGAGGTGTCAGGCGGCGAGGGCGTGCTCACTGCGGACGGCGCCGGACACGGCGCACGCCACCAGTGAGAAGGCGCGCTCACGCGTGACCTCGGTGGCATCGCTGTCGATGAGGACCCCGAGCAGGACCGGGGACACACCCACGGCGCTGCCGGTGTCGGTGAGGGCCGTCAGCTCGGTCGGGGTGACTGCCGTGATGCCCATGTCCGCCACCCGGCGGGACAGGCCCTCGAGAGAAGTGCGGGTGAGGCCCATGGCTGTTCTCCTTCGTCTGGTTGCCGCTTGCGTCGGCTCGATCACTCGGTCGTGATCGCGTACTACGACATTACGACGACATTGGTAATCGCGTAAAGCGATGCAAATTCATCGTGTCGATCATTTATACTTATGGTTATGTCCTTCGCCCCACCCCGTCCAGAAGTTCGACACCTCGAGGCCCTCGTGGCCGTCGCCGAAGAAGGGACCTTCCGCGGGGCCGCCGATCTCCTGGGGTACTCGCAGGCGGCCATCAGCCAGCAGATCGCCGCGCTCGAGGCCGTGGTTGGCGCGCCGGTCTTCGATCGCCCCGGTGGGCCGCGGGCGGTTCAACTTACGCCGGTCGGTCGCGCGATGCTGCGGCACGGCCAGGACATCCTCGACCGCCTAGACCGCGCCCTGGACGAAGCGATGCAGACCGGCGCCGGCACCGGGGGGCGCCTGACGATCGGTACCTTCCAAAGCGTCTCGGTTGAGTTGCTGCCGCAGATTGTCGGTCGCATGCGCACCGAAGTGCCCGACCTCCAGATGCGCGCGGTGGAGGAAGACGAAAATGAAGAACTGCTCGTCGCCGTACAGCAGGGCCAACTCGACCTGGCGTTTGTCGCCGGCCCGGTGAGCAGCCCTGACCTGCAGGTGATCGAACTCGGCGTCGACCCGCTCCTCGTCGTCGTACCCCGGGGCATGGGCTTCGATGACAAGGAGAGGGCGCCGCTCCGCGACGTCATGGACGTGGGCCTCATCGGCGAGCACCACGGAAGCTCACAGTCCTACGTTGAGGAGGGAATTCGCAGTCACGGTATGGCTCCGCGCTATGTCTTCCGCACGAACGACAACGGAGCGATGCAAGCGATGGTACGCAATGGTCTGGGCGCCGCGATCATGCCGCAGTTGGCCATCCAACTCGATGATCCCGAGGTTCTGGTGATGCCCACGGATCCGCCGATGCCGACGCGCTCCATCCTGTTGGCCATGCCGGGCGGTATCCGAAACTCACCGGCCGCAGAACACTTCGCTCGGGTGGCCAAGGACGTCTCGATTCAACGCCTCGATCAGCCGATCGTCGATTAGGTCGCGCACGGGCTAGGGTCGCTACATGGGGGGAGCTGGCGGAGCCGCGGGGGAGCAGTCAGTCACTCGTGCGCGGGCGACCACCAACCTCGCTCGACTCGTTGCTGTCGTGCTGGCCCTCGGCGTCGCCGTGTCCGTCGCCTTCGTCACCACCAGTGCTGCTGAGGCCAAGAAGCGCAGTGCGTCGTACCTGCTGAAGTCGTTGCGCGTGGCCGCAGAAAACCCCAGCGGTTATGACCGCTCACTCTTCCCGCACTGGATCGTCATCAAGGACGGCTGCGACACGCGCGAGGTCGTCCTCATCCGCCAGGCGCGATCCGGTCCGAGTGTCGGCGCGGGTTGCCGGGTCGGGTCTGGTCGATGGTTCTCGCCCTTCGATGGCGTGACGGTGCGTGATCCCGGGGCGCTGGACATCGATCATCTCGTCGCGCTCTCCGAGGCGTGGGCCTCCGGAGCACGCGGTTGGTCCACGGATCGCCGGCGGGCCTTCGCCAACGACGTGTCCTATCGACGGTCACTCATCGCGGTCACGGCATCGAGCAATCGCTCGAAGGGGGATCAGGATCCGGCCGAATGGCTGCCCCCGAGGACGTCGTACCGGTGCACCTACATCAAGGACTGGATCGCGGTGAAGTACCGCTGGCGACTGTCGGTCGATGCGCAGGAGCGGGCCGCGCTCACCGTGCTCGTTAATGGCTGCGGCAATCCCCGGATCACCGTCCCCCCACGTCCGCGGTGACTCCCCCTCCGCGAGTGCGCACGTGCGCACTCGGCGGGGGCTAGTGGCGGCGGTGGTCGACGCGGGAAGCCCGCGGGCCGCGCCGCGGCATTGACACGGTGAGTTCGAGTAGGCGGATGACGAGTTGGCGCATCGGACGATACGGCTCCAACAATTCCAGCATCTGCTCATCGTCACCATCCATCGCGCCGGTCAAGGCCCACACGACGAAGCGGCCGAGGTGATAGTCACCCACCGAGACCGCATCGGTGTCGCCGAGCGCCACCTTGGCCGTCTCCGCCGCGGTCCACGGTCCGATGCCCGGCACGGCCTGCAGACGCGCGTACGCCGCTGACCGGTCCATCTGCACTGTCTCTTCCAGTCGAGCCGCGTGCGCGGCAGCCCGCATGATCGCGCGGGAACGGTTCGGATCGACGCCGGCGCGATGCCACTGCCAGGAGGGCAGCAACTCCCATTCGCGCGGGATCGGTGGCACCAGCATGCCTTCGGGGGCGGGGCCAGGCGCGGGCTCGCCGAGCCAGGCAAGAAGCCGTCGACGCGAGGCCAACGCATCCACACCGACCACTTTTTGTTCGAGTACGGCGGGCACGATCGCATCGAAGACGCGTCGGGTACGCGGGACGCGCAGACCCGGGAAGCGTCGGTGCGCCATGCGCACCACGTCATGAAGGTGGGGGAGTTCGGTTGCCCCGTCGGTGTCCCCGAGCAACTCGCGCACATGTTCTGCCTGCCACTCGGCCCCCAGGCCCCACAACTGCACCGACACCCGATGCTCGTCGACCTGCTCGATCAGGCAGGTCACGCCACCGTCGGGAGTGCGGGCGACGTACCACAGCAGACGCCCATCAAGGCGCACCGCGTGATCGCGAGGACCGCGACCGATGATGCGCAGGGTCGTCGCGGCATCGAGCGGACGGGGGCTGGACACCTCCCGAGTCACCGCCGACGCGTCGGACGCGCTCACGTGAACGGGGCCTTAGAACGGCAGGTCGTCCTCAGCACCGGAAATCTCCTCGGCATAGGCAAGAAGTGACACGCGGGATGGCGCCCCGGGCACATCGTCCTTAACGCTGACCTCGATGACGACGTCGTCGACTGCATCGATGCCCTGCCGGGCCGTGCACCAGCGCGCGACCGGACACCAGGCACACCAGCGGCCGACGTTTGGCGTGGGCTCGGTGTAGATGATCGTGTCGACGGCGTCGGCCACAAGTGCCCGCGCGATCAAGACCGTGTCGGCGTCGGCCGAATCGAAGGTGCGCACGGCCTGACCAGCCGGCCATAGCAACTCCAACTGGACCACCGACGGTGCCGGTTCGGCCGCAACCGCCCCGGTGATGGGGTCGAGTCCATCAGCGAGCATGCACAAGGTGACGGCCACCTGGGGGTAACGCTCCAGCAACTCCGCGGTCGTCGCCTCGTCTGGCGCATCGCCGAGACTCTTCGTCTCGCGCACCACCCGACCGGCCGAGGTGTCCAGGACGAGATCGGCCCGGGTGCTGATGATCACGTCGGCATCGGTGTCCCACGCCGTGAGCGAGCGCTCCGGACGCACCTCGGTGATGTCATCACCGCTCAGCGGGCAGCCCTGCAGATGTGCCACCAGGTAGGGCCGCAGGGCGGCGTACTGCTCCGGCGTCCAGCCGAGACGATCCGCAACCTCGCCAACACCGTCTCCGGGCACGGGAAGGTCCTCGGATGAGCACGGCACGAAGCGCCCGTGGGCATGCTCGAGCCAGGTGTGGAGCAGCGATCCGCGCTCCATTGCCGCTGTGGTCTCCTGTCGTGCCCGGGGCAGCGAGAGTTCACGCTGGAGGTGCACCTGCCACGTGCACACGCGCGCGGCCGTGAGATCCGCTGGCGCGAGCGCCCTCACCCAACTGCTGGAACCTGCCACACCGAAGACACCGGGCAGTCGCGGCAGGGCGGGGCAGGTGTTGCGTGCGGCACAGTCGGCGCACCGGCCACCGGGATTGAAGACACCGCCCGCAAGCACCGGAAGTGCGGGCGTCACAAGCTCGGGGAAGGCCTCTCGCAACGCGTCCGGTTCGACGTCGATGAGCAGTTGCTCGGTCGCGTCGAGTACGCCGATCTCCCGAACGCGCACTCGCGTCGCGGGCGGGGGCTGATGCGGCGACGGCTCGCGGCGCTCGCGCGGGCGCTGATCGTCATGATGCATAACGGCATCGGCGGCAACGCGCGCATAAACGGCGAGGTAGGGCTCGGGTCGATTGCGCTGACCGGCGTTGTCCCAGGTGAGGATGTGGTACTCCCGCTCACCGCTCACCCGATCGACGTGAAGCAGCCCCCACGCGGCCCATTCGACACGCACGGATTCGCTCTCGGCCTCGTCGACCGCGAAGAACTCCCGCACCACTGAGTCCGCCGAGAGGACACCGTCATCTCGCAGACGCTCCAGGGCGATGAGGTAACCGGTGAGACCCTCGCGAGCCACCGGCATCGTCTCGTCAGACACGACCGTGTCGCCGTAGGACTGGGCGGCCCGGGCATCGGCGAGCGCGGCCTCGGGGTCATAGCCCTTGGCGAGGACGGCGTACGCCGCTTGGCGGACCAGCCCCAGTGGGAAGGAGCGGTACGGCGGCCAGGCCACCCGCACGTTGTCCGGGCTTTGGGCATAGATGCCGGGGCGAGCCTTGAGCGCGACCTGCTCGGGGCACTCCCATCGCTCATCACCGCGCAGGGCAGAGGCGCTGACACGGACAAAGCGCTCCTTGATGTCCACCGGCCAGGGCGGTCGCCACGCCGGAATGTCAACGCGCGGGGTCATCAGGTGCGCCCCTCGTCGTCAAGCATGTCGAGGAGGTCACCTTCGGTGGGCGTGTGCTCGCGGCGTGACAACCCGACCTCGAGCAGTTGCGCATCGCTCTCAGCAGATCCGGGCGCGGGCGCACGACCACGCTGTGACGGGCAGACACTCGCGAAGTCGCAGTAGCGGCACAGCGGGCCCGGGCGCGCCTCCCAGGTCTGCGCCTCGGCCATCACCGCACGCTGCTCCTGCGCGGATTCCAACTCCGCGAGGGCTCGCCCGACTGCGGCCGGGTAGACCGGTCGGGTGACGGCGCGGGCTTGCTTGAGATAGAGCAACTCGACTTCGGCTACCGGCTGGTCAAGCGCATCAAGGGCGGCGGCGTACAGCATTTGCTGACGCCAGTAGCCCCACCAGTATTTGGGCTTGGGGGCTCCGGTCTTGTAGTCGGTGACGCGCAGGCCGGTGTCGACGACGGCGACGCGGTCGATGTAGCCAAGGAACGGCAGTCCCCGCAGTGGCACCTCGACGGTCATCTCCAGGCCGTCGGGAGCCACCTCGATCTCGGCCGGCACCTCGGTCTCCCAGTACGCCGCCATCGCCGCGGTCGCGGCCGCGGTGACCTCGGCCTCGGAGATATGCGGGCCAGCTTCTCTGACCTCACTCGCGATAGCTGTCGCGAGGAACTCCGCAGCGCGCTCGGGGACTCGCTCCTGCGGCGGCAATTCCAGCAGGTGCTCCAGCGCGAGATGAACGGCGCGTCCGGTGACCATCGGGGCGGTCGACGGCGTCTGCCAACCCTGCACCTTGCGCCACCAGTAGCGCAGGGGGCAGCCGAGGAAGTCTTCGATGGCCGAGGCCGACCAGGGGCGCTCGGGCAGGGGCGCAGACGGGACCGCCACGGGCACGGGTGCACGAGTCGCATACGCCATGCCCCGAGCATGTCAGGTGGGTCGGACATTGCGCGGGATGTGGTGGCACGCTGTGGACGGCGTGATGGCACGCTGGTCACATGGCCGTCCTCGAGATCACCCCGCAGGCGCTCGAGGTGCGACTCAACCGCCTCGAGCGCATCGGGGCTTTCCACGACAGCTTTGCCGTCCCGTGGGAGCACATCGATCACGCCCGGGCCATCAAGGATCTGTGGCCCCATGTCCTGGGCTGGCGTGTGCCGGGCCTGGGGATCCCGCATGTGATTCTGCTCGGCACCATGCGCTATCGCATTGGACGCGACTTCACCGCGCTCTACAAGAATCTGCCCGGGGTCGTCCTGGAGCTGCACGACGAGAAGTTCCGTCGCCTCCTCGTTAGCGCCCCGAACGCCGACGACGTCGTACGGCGGGTGATCACCGGTGCCTAGGCCGAGGATTCACCGTTGAGTGGCGAGTTGTGGACGGTTTTTTCGGCAAAAACCGTCCACAACTCGCCACTCAACGACGGAGACCTACTCGAAGCGGGACTGGGTGCGCCACAGGTCGATGCCAGCCTCGACCGCGAACTCGTCGATCGCCGCGACCTCGGTATCGCTGAATTCGGTGTTCTGCACCGCTGCAGCTGTCTCACGCAGTTGTTGCGCGCTGCTCGCTCCCAGCAACGTCGACGTCACGCGGGGATCGCGCAGGGTCCACGCCACCGCCATCTGCGCGAGGGACTGACCACGTTCGGCGGCGATCGCCGCAAGCCCACGCACGCGGGCGAGGTTCTCCTCGTTGGCCATGACCGGATCGAGAGACTTGCCCTGCTCGGCGCGTGATCCCTTGGGCACGCCCTGCGCATAGCGATCGGTCAACATGCCCTGCGCGAGCGGACTGAAGGTGATCATGCCGACACCGAGATCACCGCAGGTGTCGATCAACCCGTCCCCTTCGATCCAGCGGTTGAACATCGAGTACGACGGCTGGTGGATGAGCAGCGGCACACCCATCTCGCCGAGGATGCGCGCGGCCTCGCGGGTGCGAGCGGGCGAGTACGACGAGATGCCGGCGTACAGGGCCTTGCCCGAGTGCACGGCTGTCGCGAGCGCACCCATCGACTCCTCTAGCGGCGTCTCGGGGTCGGGGCGGTGGTGGTAGAAGATGTCGACGTAGTCCAAGCCGAGGCGATCCAGCGACTGATCGAGTGAGGCCAGGATGTACTTGCGGGAGCCAAGGTCGCCGTACGGTCCGGGCCACATGTCCCAGCCTGCCTTGCTGGAGATGACGAGCTCGTCGCGCAGACCGGCGAAGTCCTCAGCCAAGATCCGACCGACATTGACCTCTGCCGAGCCGTAGGGCGGGCCGTAGTTATTGGCGAGATCGAAGTGCGTGATCCCGAGGTCGAATGCCGTGCGCAGGATGTCGCGCTGCGTCTGCAGGGGCGTATCGTCGCCGAAGTTGTGCCAGCAGCCGATCGTCACCGCCGGCAACTTGAGACCGCTGCGCCCGCAGCGGCGATAGGGCATGCGCCCGTCATAACGGTCAGGGTCAGGAGCGTAGACGTCGGCCATGGCCCAAGTCTGCCAGCCGCCCGGCGCGGTGGTGCGGCCAAGGATCGTCCCGGAGGTGATCCGGTCGATTCCCTCGCCCAGCCGGGTTGCGCTGTGTACGCGAAAGCCAGGGTTAGACATTCCCGTAAACCTTGATTTCGCGTACGAATGACAGCGACCTGAGCGAACTGACATGAAGGGCTGACGCCGAACCCGCAGTGCATCCGGAGCCGTCCCCCGACGCGCCATCAGCCCGAAGCGCAGACCGAATCAGCCGACTTCGGCCGCCTTCTCCACGGTCAAGAGCGACACTTCCTCGTTCTCGGCTTCCTCCGCCGCGCGGCCACCTCGTACGCCGAAAAGGCGCTTGGCGACGACCAGCCAGATCACGGCCGCGAGGTTGATGGCGAAGAGGATGACCTTGAAGACCGTGACATGCTCAATGAGTTCGTAGATCTCCAACGGGATGAAGGCCCCGGTCGCGACCACGGATAGGTACTCGCCCCAGCGTTTGGCCATCCACAGTCCCACCGCCTCGGCCCACTTCACCGCGCCGAGCGTGGCGATGATCAGACCAAACATCACGATGGTGTCGGGGCTGATCTCCCCCCAGCGGTCGACCGATCGGGCCAACCACGATCTCTCAATGTTCCACCCGATGGTCTGTGTCACCGGCTCCAGCGCTGGGAATGCCTGCTTCAACGCCGCGATGAATTCCGGCACCCGGGCACGCACCACGATCGCCGTCACGCCAACGATGAGCCACAGCGATCCCTCGACGCCGCGCAGGACCGCGAGGAGTCGCAGGATGATGAGTTGTCGCAGCGCACGACCGCGCGTCGGTAGCCGCCGAGATTGCCCTGAGTGCCTTTCAGTTCGCCATGAACAACAACCAAACCAACCGGGCAGCGCTCCTTGCCTCACTGGTCACCCATGAAGCCGGCTTCGCTCATCCAGCCCATCTCGCCCACGCCGAAACAGGTCTGCTGGCACATGATTTTGCAGCACAACTACTCGGGCAGGAACTCAAACGTGGAAGTCAGTGCCGCGGGGACTTTTCCCTCGTCGATCACTTCGAAATCGCGCCCATGAATCTTGCCGATATTCGCGCAGAGTTCGGGGTCGCTGCACCGGCCAATGCACACGACGGACACCACTGGTGGTAACCGTGGCGCCTTAGTGGTGGTTAGGACCAAAACACCGCAAGGGTCACATTGATGAGGGTCAAACCACCGATCGCTGCCCAGTAACCCACCTGGGGCCCGGTCCTGCGTCGACCCAGGAAGGCCAGCACGGTCACCACCACGGTGATACCCAATTTGGTCGCAAGTTTCCAGGTCAGAACTTCCCCATCACCCACTGCTCCGGATTCGAGCATCCCCTGCATGATGATGCCGGTGACCAGTTGGGTGATGGCGCCATGGAGCATCGCAGGGTTGACGCCCTTCTCACTCGAGCGCATCTGCACGAGGAATCCCCCAAGCAAACTAGCCAAACCCACAAAGTGCAGTACGACAACGGCGTTGTACAAGAAGTCCGCGATTTCCACCTTAGCGACAGATCTCGGTTACTTCCACGTCGCCGCCCTCGGTATATCGGGTGCCCGAAGGCCATATTTAAGGGTTTTCCCTTTCACCACCGGGGTCGTGCCTCATCGTCGATCGTTTAGGCTTGACCATCAGTGGACGACCGACAAGACCAGAACACCGAGGATGGGTAGCCGTGGGGCGTGGAATGAAGCTTTGGTCGAGAACCAGCATCGTTGGCATGTCAGCCATTGCCCTGACGGCCGGAATGGTGACGACAGTGGCTCCGGTTTCGGCCGCGCCAGACGCCCAGACAGGGCCCGGTCAACCGGTGGTCGCTTCACCGGCTGCCTCGGGTGCCGCCACGCTGGCCATCTGGCCGATGATCGGGCCCAATGCTCCCCTGATCGGAGCCGTGGTGACCGTCCGCGACCGCGGCGGGAAACTTCTCACCTCCGGCACGTCCACGGCTGGTGGCGTGGTGCTCTTGCGCGACGTTAACCTGGGCGCGGACGACCTCCCCCTGACGATCACGACATCCGGCGGAGTGGCGCGTAATTTCTCCTACACCGGGGCTTTGTCTACCTATGCGTGGCCCGCTACGAGTGGCACGAGCACCATCACCCTCGATCTGGTGACCACTGCGGCTATGCACAAAGCGATCCTCAAACGCAACACTGTCCCAACCCAACGCAGTTGGCGGGTAGCACAGACGAAGATTCGCAGCGCCATGGGAATTCCCACCGACGCCCCCAGTGATCTGCTCCGCTATGCGAACAACTACGTGGGGTTTGATCGCATAAGAGCAGCATCGCGCCCCGAGCGCTCAAAGGCGCCGCGCTCCTTCAACGGCCTGGTTCGCCTGCTGGCCAAGAATGCCGCTGGTGGCCGACCATTCAACCGCGTCAAACCCGAAGGACCGGTAACCCCGATGGGTTCAGCGCAGTTCAGTGCCACCGCCCAGGCCGCTGCCGTGTGCCAAGGCAACCTGCCCAACTCATCTGGCTCAGGTGGGCAATCCACGGAGATAATTGAGCAGGTTGCAGTGGTTTCTGCTGGCACCCTGCTTGAGGTCGCCGGTATTCCCTCGACTCTTGCGGCCGGCTTGCCCGGCATGCTTTTCGGTGGCCTGTCGAGTTCAGGCACATCGCCGGAACTGCAAGCTATTGAGGCAGTGTCCCAACAATTGGAGTGCATCAGCGCACAAATCAACGCACTACAAACATCTGTCGCACTGCAAGCTGCCGAATCCTGTGAATCAGCGGTGTCCACCGCCTATAACCGTTACCAGAATGTGGTGGCCGATGCCCAATCGCTTGTCACCGACGTAGCCGCACAGAATGGATCACGAAACCTTACCCTGCCTGGAACCGTAGGCTACGCAAACATTCTCGAAGGCCAGACCGTCGTCACCGGATACGGTATAGGCCTGCAGTCCATTGACGCCACCGATGCTGTCGGGACGGCAGGTCAGCGCAATATCACCGTGCCGGTTGCAAACGACAACATCAAGATCGGCATGACAGTCACGGGCACCGGCATCGGCACCACCGATGACACACCTGTCACCATCTCCAGCATCGTGACCGATGGCCTGGGCAACACGGTGCTGAATCTCACTGCTCCCAACACCGCAGCCGTATCTGGCGTCACGATCAGCGCACCGGTTCGCGTCACGGGCAAGTATGAGAGTGGCGGAAACACCGTGCTTGAGCTCACGACCGAGTGGATTAATCCGAGTTGCTCAGACTGCACGAAGTGGGCAGGGTCGCTTACCTTCACGAACCCGCTGGACTACGACAACGCCGCACTGACGGAGCTCATGGGCACTATTGACAAGATCACGTGCAATAACATCATCAGCAAGAGCATCTTTGAATCTGCTACCGGAACGAGCACACCCAGCGTGTACAACAACCTGGTGGCCGACGGCATCGATAATGGAACGCACACGGGGCAGGGCAATGTGCAGGCAATACAGCAGTTCCTCGGCGCCTGGTCGACGGTGATGTATCAGCAAATGGCCTTGGAAAGTGAGCGCTACAACTACCTCGGAGACACCGCAACCCGCATCAACACCATGGGCATTGACGAGGTCACCGGCAAGTGCGAGACCGGTGCTACCTGGCTGGATGCGACCTACTGTGTCTACATCAGCAACTTCACCCAGGCAACCCCACCGGATTTGTACAGCAATGAGTTGGGGCTCATGCATAGCGCCGGTAACGGATCGGCGATCATCGCGGCCCCCTTGGGACACATGCTGCCGGGAATGAATCCTGATTTGAACAACTGCCGACTCGACAAACTCAGTGACATGAAGGAGGGCTACCAGACCGCGGGCTTGCCGGTCTACTGGTACTTCTGCCAAAAGAAGAACCAAACCGACAGTTACACCATCAGCAATTTCAAGGACAAGCAACAGGACTTCTTTAATGCGGCGCAGCTGCTTGCGTTGAATGACGATCCTAACAATTCGGCCGTATCCACCTTCTACGCTCCGCGAGTTCGACATGGAGATTGGCCGACCGGTGGCGACATCAAACCCATCGGTGACAGCGGCAAAGAAGCTTTGCGAACCCTGGTTGTCCAGGAAGGCCTCGTTCTGGGTGCCAATACGACCAGCGACAGCGACTCACGGTTTTACGGCACAAGCTTTTATACCAATGGATCCAGAAGTCCTGCAGACACCTATAAACAAGATACCTATCCGGGTGACCCATATACGCTCGTTGACTTCAAGGCCGAGATCGGTTCGTCCAGCTCATACAAGGTGTACGACAAGAACGACCTGCCGGACCTTTACATCAACAACGTCTTCGTAGCCGACAAACTGGGGTGTCCGTGCATGATGCAGATCCTTAACCGTCCATGGTGGCCCCAGGCCGTGGCGGGAGGCATCAGCGCTTGGACCGCCACCACCGTGAAGCCGCTGAACCCCAGCGCAGCGGGGTTCTAGGCCACCGGGTACTGGGCCGCGGCGCTACTCCCACTCGATCGTGCCGGGTGGTTTGCTGGTGATGTCCAGCACCACTCGGTTCACCTCGGGCACCTCATTGGTGATGCGCGTAGAGATTGTGGCCAGGGTGTCATAGGGCAGGCGTGACCAATCTGCGGTCATCGCGTCTTCGCTAGACACCGGACGCAGCACAATCGGATGCCCGTAGGTGCGTCCATCCCCTTGCACGCCAACCGATCTCACATCCGCTAGGAGCACCACCGGACACTGCCACACCTCACGGTCCACACCGGCAGCAGTGAGCTCGGCACGTGCGATGGCATCGGCAGCCCGAAGAATGCGCAACCGGTGTGCGTCAACGGCTCCAACGATCCGGATGCCTAGGCCCGGCCCTGGAAATGGATGGCGCCACACGATCTCAGCGGGTACCCCGAGCTCTACGCCAACGTGGCGAACTTCGTCCTTAAAGAGCGTTCGCAACGGTTCGACAAGTGCAAAGTCCAAGTCATCTGGCAGGCCTCCGACGTTGTGGTGACTCTTGATATTCGCGGTGCCCGATCCTCCACCGGACTCCACAACATCGGGATATAGCGTGCCCTGCACCAAGAATTCAACGCTGGCGCCGCTTGAGCCCGCTTCCTGCACAATGTCTCGAGCCGCCTGCTCGAACACTCGAATAAATTCGCGACCGATGATTTTTCGCTTGGCCTCCGGGTCAGTCACTCCCGCTAATGCCGCAAGGAATCTGTCGGCAGCGTCAACGACCACGAGCCGGACATCAGTAGCGGCCACGAAGTCGCGCTCTACCTGCTCCGCCTCGCCTTCGCGAAGTAACCCATGGTCGACGAACACGCAGGTGAGTTGCTTACCGATCGCCCGCTGCACCAGCGCTGCCGCCACCGCCGAATCAACCCCTCCAGAGAGGCCACAGATCGCCAGTCCATCGCCAATCTGCGCGCGGATGGCAGCAACCTGCTCATCGATGACGCCCGCCATCGTCCAGGTGGGGTCAAGGCCCGCGATGTCGTACAGGAAGCGTTCGAGAATCCTTTGGCCGAACTGAGAGTGCACAACCTCCGGATGAAACTGCACGCCGGCCAACTGCCGCTGTCGGTCTTCAAACGCAGCGACCGGAGCCCCTGCGCTAGATGCGGTTACGGTGAAACCCGGCGGTGCCTCGGTAACCGAGTCTCCATCACTTTTCGTGATGCGGTGCGACGCTGCGAGGACGTACCTAGAATCTCGCCGAACTCGAGTCGGTAGCGACCAAGTATGCTGGTGAGCGCCAGAGCGACGAGCTGCTCAACCACTGCACCGAGCACAGCATCGGCTTCATCCCGTGGTTCCCGCTCGGGCGGGGTGATCTCACCGCAGCCGACGGTCCGCTGGCCGCCGTCGCAGGTCGCCCTGGCCTGGCTGCTGCAGCGCTCACCGGTGGTGCTCCCAATCCCGGGAACCGGATCACCCGAACACCTGCGCGAGAACTGCGCCGCCGCCGAGGTCCACCTCGATGCCGCCGCGATGGCCGAGCTCGCCCAACCGGTCTGACCCCACACGTTGAGTGGCGAGTTGTGGATGGTTTTCCTCCGGAAAACCATCCACAACTCGCCACTCAACAAGGGGTAGGGGTGCTAGCCCCGCCAGCTCACTCCCGAACCAAGGTCGAGCACGTAGGCCGCCGACACCGGCACCTCATCGGGCAGCGTGATGAGGACGTCACCGTCCTGCTCACCCAACCCCACGGCAGCCTCGACAC
>Ga0208004_1000032_pt1 | contig 45901 bp, 45 predicted proteins | sample DEB08_DNA_6_FD_184522 | JGI IMG/M metagenome (GOLD analysis project Ga0208004, IMG submission 184522) | Aqueous microbial communities from the Delaware River and Bay under freshwater to marine salinity gradient to study organic matter... | ecosystem: Environmental > Aquatic > Marine > Coastal ...
GGTCTTCCTGCTCGATGATCACGAGGTCGTTCGCGCTGGGTTGGCAGCGATGCTCGATCGCGAGACCGATATCGAGATCGTTGGGGAGGCGGGCGGCGCCACTGAAGCGTTGCGGGTCGTCGACCGGGTTCGGCCCGATGTGGCGGTACTCGATGTGCGTCTCGCCGACGGCAACGGCATCGAGGTCTGTCGAGCCATCCGGTCGGCTCATGAGGATGTCCGTTGCCTCATCCTGACCTCACTCCACGATGACCAGGCGATTCTCGATGCCGCGATGGCCGGTGCAGCGGGATACGTCCTCAAGCAGATCCGTGGCACCGACCTCGTCGACGCGATCCGTCGGATTGCGGGAGGCGCGGTCCTGCTCGATTCGGCGGAGGCCAAGATGGCCTTGCAGCGCTTGAGGTCTTCCGAGGGGGGCCGGCTCCTCGACCTGACGCCACAGGAGACGAGGATCTTTGACCTCATCGGAGAGGGACGAACCAATCGACAGATCGCGGAGGAGATGTTCTTGGCGGAGAAGACCGTCAAGAACTACGTGTCGAATCTCCTCGCGAAGTTGGGGATGTCGCGGCGCACCGAGGCCGCGGCGCTCGCCGCTCGCCTGACTGAACGGCATCGACGAGACGCCTGATGTTTACGGCCCAGCAATCGGCACGGGCACCTGCCACTCCATGACGGTGCCTCCGCCATCGGCGGGGCGCCAAGTGCATCGGCCGCCGTGGTTCGCGGCCCTCCAGAGGATGTTCGACAGACCGTGTCCCGGATTCGGCCCGGCCGGCATTCCGCGCCCGTTATCGACCACGACGAGGCTCAGTGAACCGCTTCGCTGCTCCACGGTGACCGATGCGGATCCGGCGGTGGCGTGTCGACCGACGTTCGACAGGGCCTCGGCGAGGGTCGCGAGCAAGTCGTCGCTCAAATCAGCAGGAAGCCGGTCGATCTCTTCGGTCACGCTGAGCTTGGGCTCGAATCCGAGCGCGTCGCTCCGGTCGGCGATCAAGTTGGCGAGTTGCTCCGACAGCGCAGGACGCCGCTGCAGGTGCAGTTCGAAGATCGTGTTGCGAATGTCGCGGATGGTGTCGTCGAGTTCATCGATGGTGAACATGATCCGCTCAGCCACCTCAGCGGGTTCGGCGATTGCGGCCACCGCCTGCAAGCTCATGCCCGAGGCGAACAAACGTTGGATCACCATGTCGTGAAGGTCTCGGGCGATCCGCTCGCGGTCCTCGAGTAACTCGAGTCGAGAGACGTTGCGCCTCGCCTCATTCCGGTCAGCCAGCCGGTCAGTCACGTCTCTGACCGTGGCGATGGTCGAGCCGCCATCACCGAGCGGGCTGAGGGAGATCTCAACCGGGACGTTCGTTCCATCGGCTCGCTCGCACATCAACCCCATACCGAGACCCATCGGGCGGGGGAGTGGATGCGCCTCGTAGCCCTGGCGGAGTTCGACATGACGGTGACGACTCATTTCGGGAACCAACTGCTCCACGGTGAGCCCGATCAACTCGGTCGGGCCGTAGCCGAAGAGCAGGTGCGCCGCCGGGTTCGCCTCGGAGATCACGCCGTCGGCACCGACGATGAGCACCGCATCGGGATTGGCCTCGAAGGCCACGCGCGAGCCGTCGGGGGACATCGGACCACCGTATCGGGGTCGGGACCAACGGCTCTGGCGCGGCGCGAACCGCCGGCGCACACTCGAAGCATGGACACTCGCTCCGACCCGATCCGCGACCATCAAGGCCTTGAGGTGCTCGATAACGACGCCTGTTGGACGCGGCTGAACTCCGCCGCCGTCGGCCGGGTCGCCTTTGTCGACGCCGGTGAGCCGGTGGTGTTCCCCGTGACTCACCGGGTTGACGGGCACTCGATCGTGTTTCGAACCTCGTACGGTTCGAAATTGCTTGCCGCTTCGATGGGGCGACCGATCGCATTCGAGGTGGACGCCTGGGATACCGCTGGTCACACCGGCTGGAGCGTGTTGCTTCGGGGTAGCGCCGAGGAGGTCCTCGATGCCGACGAGCTCGACAACTTGGCGCACCTTGGACTTCAACCATGGGCCGATGCGGTGTCAAGAACTCACTGGGTGAGGATCCGAGCCACGGAGGTCAGTGGTCGTCGAATCAGGGCGGGGTAATCGACAGCGCTCACTACGCTCGCCCGTCGTGGAGATCCCCGTCGTCGACCTCTCTGGACCGACCGAACGGGTCGCGATCGAACTCGACCGTGCATGCAGCGAGGTCGGCTTCGTGCAGGTCGTCGGTCACGGGCTCGATGCTGATGTTGAGAACGAAGCGTGGGAATGCGCCCGCCGGTTCTTCTCCCTGCCGGAGGCTGACAAGCATGAGGCCACGATCCCTCCCGGCGATGCCTACGGCTACGGCCCGTATCGCGTGGAGCGACTCGCCTCCTCACTTGGCGTCGACACCCCTCCCGATCTGAAGGAGACCTTCTCAATCGGGCCGTTCGAGAACCCGCCTGGGCTACTCGCCGCTGATCCCGCGGCCGCGTTCTCGTTCTCTCCGAACCGCTGGCCAGACGCGCTACCCGAGATGGAACCGGTCATGCGTCGCTACTACGACGATCTCGCTGAACTGGTTGACCGGATTCTGTCGCTCATGGCCACCGCGCTCGGACTCCCCGTCGACCACTTCATCCCGCTCACCGATCAACACACCTCCGCGCTGCGGCTGCTCCACTACCCCGATCTCGCCGGCACACGCGCCGAACCGGGCCAACTGCGAGCCGGCGCTCACTCCGACTACGGCACCTTGACCCTCCTGCGTCAAGACGACGCTCCGGGCGGCCTCGAAGTGCTCGCCGCCGACAACACTTGGGTATCCGCGCCCGCGGTCGACGGCGCATACGTCCTCAACATCGGCGACGCCCTCGAACGATGGACCAACGGCCGGTGGCGCTCAACCCTGCACCGCGTGGTGCTGCCCCCAACCGACGTCACCGAATCGACGGAACGTCAGTCGATCGCGTTCTTCCACAACGCGAACTGGGATGCCGTCATCGACTGTCTCGAGCCATGTCGACCCGAGGACCCAACCGACCTCCTTCCTCCGATCACCGCCGGCCGGCACCTGATGGAGAAGTTCCGTCGAACCCAGAACGACTCGAACCAATGACGGTTCCCCCCGGCGCCTATCCGGCCCGGTCGCGAACCTTCAAGCCCCGTCGTCGTCGCCTGTCGCCGACCCGCGAAGCGGAACTCGATCGACTGCTGCCCGTCCTCGGCCTTGAGGTCTCCGGCCCGCCGATCGATCTTGACGCGGTCTTCGGGCGTCGATCCCGCCGCGCCCTCGAGATCGGTTGCGGGGCCGGGGAGGCGGCGCTCGACATGTCGGCGGCCGCTCCCGACACCGATCTCATCGCCTGCGACGTCCACACCCCGGGCATCGCCCGACTCCTCACCGAGATCGACCGAACGGGGCTCACGAACCTGCGCGTCGTGCACGGCGACGCTCTCGACTTCGCCGCTCGCCTTCCGGGCCGCTCCTTCGACGAGGTCAGGATCTTCTTCCCCGACCCCTGGCCGAAACCACGGCAGCGCCAACGCCGACTCGTCCGAGACGACCTCCTCGAGACCATCATCGGCACCATGATCATCGGGGCTCGGTTTCGTCTCGCCACCGACGTCGACGACTACGCCGAGCAGATCGGCGAGGTCTGCTCCCGGTCGGCGCGCCTCGAGGGAGGCATCGTGCCTCGGCCCGACGACCGTCCGATCACCCGGTTCGAGACGAAAGGGCTCGAAGCGGGCCGCCGAGTCACCGACTTCGAGTATCGGGTAGTGAGCTGAGATGGCCATCGAGGAGGCAGCGGAACGTCGAACAGGTCGGTCGGCTCCGGCTCCTGAGTCGATGCCGAGGCCGCTGCTCTCCCAACGCGCCGAGGAACGGCTCGGCCCGCGACATCGCCAGGTGCTCGACCAACTCGAACGGCTCTTCCTCGAGGAGGGTTTCGGGGGGATCAGCGTGCGCGAACTCGCGGCGAACGTCGGATGCTCACGACGCACCCTTTATGAACTCGCTCCATCGAAAGACGAGTTGGTGCTGGTGGTCCTCGACCGCTTCCTGCATCGCGTGGGTCGAACCGCTCTCGATTCGATCGACCGTGAGCAGCCCCATGCCGATCGCATTCGTGCCTACTTCCGAGGTGGAGTCGAGTTGCAGCGGTTGTCGCAAACCTTCGCTGAGGATCTCGCCGACGACCCGGCGGCGCGGCGGTTGCTCGACCGCCACTTCCGATACGTGATGGCCGTGACCGAAGAACTCGTCGCCGAGGGCGTGGCAGCCGGTGAGTTCCGGCAGGTGTCACCGTCGATCGTGGCCGGGGTGCTCGCCGGAAGCGGTCTCTACTTCAACCAGGTCGAGATCGCGCATCCGGATCCAACCGATGCGATGCTCGACCTGGTGATCCGCTCGATCCTCGCCTGAGCGTCTCAGTCCTCGAGGAGCGAACCGAGGCGCTCGGTCGACTCGATGAACTCTTCGATCATCTCGTAGACGACTCGAGAGGCCGACTTCGACTCGTTCATCGATCCGACCACCTGGCCGACGAAGTAGTTCGCGAGCTTGGCGGCGCCGGAGTCCGCGTTGTGCGCGGCCCGATCGATCCGCCGGATCGCGTCGTCGACCAACATCGGCTGCAGCGGCATCGGGAGCGGAGCCGGGTTCGACGGGTCCTCCCAAGCATCGGTCCACGCGGTCCGCAACTGGCGGGCCGGCTTGCCGGTTCGCGAACGCGAGCGGATCGTGTCGGAGGAGGTCGCGGCGAGGAATTTCTCCTTCACAGTCGGATGGGTCTCGGCCTCCTCGGTGGTCAACCACACCGACCCGCACCAGACCCCCTCCGCTCCGAGGGCCATGGCGGCGGCCATCTGACGACCGCGGCCAATACCACCCGCACCGAGCACCGGCACCCGGTCGCCGATCGCGTCGACGATCTCGGGGATCAGCACCATCGTCCCGATCTCGCCGGTGTGACCACCGGCTTCGGACCCTTGTGCGATCACCAGATCGACGCCGGCCGCGACATGGCGTTCGGCATGCTGGGCCTTGCCGGCCAACGCGCCGACGAGTCGTCCTTCTTCATGGGATCTCTCGAGCATGTGAGCCGGGGGAGGGCCGAGCGCGTTGACGATGAGCGAGGGTCGGTGAGCGAGAGAGATCTCGAGTTGCGGCGCCGCGCGCTCGGCGGTGAGGGGTGCCGCGTCGCCATGGGAAGCGAGCCCGCGCTCACCTCGAACACCGTCGGGCAGCTCGGGCACATCGAACTCGTTGAGGAGTCGCTCGACGAAGGTTCGGTGCTCGTCGGGAATCATGCCGACGAGGTCCTGCACCCGAGCACCGCCGCCGTCACTGCCGGTGTACTTCGCCGGTGCGATCAGATCGACGCCGTAGGGGCGATCACCGATCTGGTCCTCGATCCAGTCGAGGTCGATCTCGAGTTGGCTGTCGGAGTGGCCGACCGCCCCGAGCACACCGAGGCCCCCGGCACGCGACACCGCCGCGACGACGTCTCGGCAGTGGCTGAAAGCGAGGATCGGCAGGTCGATACCGAACATCTCCGTGACACGGGTCTTCATGAGTTGTCACCGTTCCTTCCCGATCGATACTCCGACCATGTCATGCCTTGGTCGCCATGGATGTCACGCGGCAGACCGAGCACCTGCTCCGCGACGATGTTGCGCTGGACCGCGAAGGTGCCTCCTCCGAGGGTCAGTGCCGGCGCGAAGAGGTAGCCGTAGTGCCAGACGGGGTCCGTGTCGGGGAACTGGCTCTTCACGCCACGCGGGAAGTTGATGTCGGTGGCTCCGCTACGTGCTCCAGCAGGGATGTCACCGGCGGGCCCTGACCCCTCGAGCATTCCAGCGGCGCCCGCGAGATCCTTGGCGAGTTCCATCACGTGCTGGCCGTGCTCGTCACCCATGATCTTTTGCACGGATGCCTCCTCTCCCGGAGTGCGCCCTTGGAGTCGAGCGCTCAGCGTGCGAAGTCGGTTGAGTCGGAGCACCTCCGCCTCGATGTGGAGCGCGGCGATGCGTTGGCGCATGTTCGGATCAGTGATCGGCGGACCTGATCGCACGAGGTCGAGCAGTTGCGCGGCCGACGGCCCGGTGCCCCACATCGACCCGGCCGATGAGAGCGACACCCGCTCGTTAGCGAGCGTGACCTTCGCGAGCCGCCAGCCGTCGCCCTCCGCGCCGACGAGGTACTCAGCCGGTAGTCGAACGTCGTCGAAGAAGGTCTGATTGAACGAGTGAGCCGTCGTCATGTCGACGATGGGAGACAGGGTGATGCCGGGCAGATCCATCGGCACCAAGAAGTAGGAGATGCCTTTGTGTTTGGCGACGTCGGGATCGGTGCGCGCGATCAAGATCCCGAAGTCGGCGTGGTGGGCTCCACTCGACCAGATCTTCGATCCGTTGATGACGTACTCGTCGCCGTCGCGAACCGCGCGGGTCGCGAGGGAGGCGAGATCGCTTCCCGAGTCTGGCTCGCTGAAGAGCTGACACCAGGTCTCCTCGCCGGAGAAGATTTTCGGCAGGAACCGCTCCTTCTGCCAGTCGCTGCCGGCCAGCAGGATCGTCGGGGCGGCCCAGCCGACCCCGATGGCATTGGTGGTCGAGGCCGTTCGGACGACGCCCGCCCGCCGGAGTTCGTCGTCGATGATCAGTTGGTGCATCGGGTCGGCGTCAAGACCCCAGGGTCGCGGCCAGTGAGGAACGATGTACCCGGCCTCGGCGAGATCGGTGTTGGTGGGCTCGGGATGCTCGGCGAGCCAAGCGCGCACCTCGAGACGTCGCGGGTCGTCGTCGGCGGGAAGGTCGAAGTCCATCTCGTGTCTGCTCGTCTCGGGTGGCGGTGTCTCAGGCCCGGGCCGACGGTCCGTCGGTCGCGCCGCCGGCGAAGGCCTGAGCGATCAACAGCCAGTCTCGTGCCGGACCCTCGGACACGACGAGTCGGGTGTCATCGACATGGCGGCGCTGGGTGACGACGAGGCAGAAGTCCTCTGCCGGTCCGGTGACTCGTCCGACCTCGTCGGCATGCTCCCAGGACCACTCCTCGCCCGACGGGGCGTCGAGCACCACCGACACCTCGCCGGAGGGTCGTTCGAGACCGCGATTGATGTATGACCAGCCACGGGTGATCACGCCGAGTTGCGCGATGTGGCGGAGGCGATCGCTCGGCTCGCGGCTCGCACCCACCGTGTCGACGATGTCTTGACCGTGGGCCCAGGCCTCCATGAGGCGGGCCGTGAGGAACGACTTCGCGCTCATTGACGGTCCGTACCACTCCACTCTGGTGTCGTCGGCGAGACCGGAGGCCGCCCGAGCAAGCGCGCTCCGCCCTGATCTCCAAGCATCGAGCAACTCTCCGGGTTCCATCGCTCGGAACTCACCGAGGGTGATTCGCTCGACGGCGTCGGCGTCGGCGAATGAGGCGACGAGCTTGGCTCGGTGCGCGATGAAGGCGTCGGGATCCTCGATGGCGAGGGCGGCGGTTCGGTCGAAGAAGGTGAGGTGACCGATCTGATCAGCCACGGTCCAGCCCGGACTCGGTGTCGCTGTCGACCAGGCGCCGTCGGCGAGTGGGGCGACGACCGCGTCGAGCGCATCTTGCTCAGCGATCAGATCGGCAGTGACCCCAGCGACGTCCATGTTGCCTCCCTCCGCCCGCGGGCGGTACCAGTTGACACTGAACGGTACCAAACCGTAGGTTTCGGTCGTGAGACAGCGCTCCTCGGGACCCGTCCTGCGGTCGCGGCTCGCCCCCGCGAGCGAGGCGTATCGCGCGAATCGCGCGGAGATGGAGGCCCTGTGGGCGACCGTTGAGGCCGAACTGGCGACGGTGCCCGGAATCGGTGGACAGCGCTACGTCGATCGGCACCGCCAGCGCGGGAAGATGCTCGCCCGCGAGCGCATCGAACAACTCATCGACCCCGACACGCCGTTTCTCGAACTCTCCCCGCTCGCCGGCTGGGGATCGGAGTTCCCGGTGAGCGCCGGCGTCGTCAACGGGATCGGCATCGTCGAGGGAACCGAGGTCGCCATCACCGCGACCGACATGACCTACCGCGGCGGATCGATGAACCCGCGCTCGGTCGACAAGAACATGCGGTTCCAAGAGATCGTCCGCGCCAACCGACTTCCTTGGATCTCGCTCAACGAGTCAGCCGGAGCCGATCTGCCGCATCAGGCCGACATCTTCATCCGCGGCGGCGAGGGCTTCCGCAACCAGACCCAACTCTCGAAACTCGGCATCCCAACCATCACCGTCGGCTTCGGCCCGGCCACCGCCGGCGGCGCCTACACGCCGGGCATGAGCGACTACACCGTGTTCGTCAAGGGCCGTGGCACCGCCTACCTCGGGGGACCACCGCTCGTGAAGATGGCGATCGACGAGATCGTCGACGAGGAGACCCTCGGCGGCGCCGAGATGCACACCCGCGTCAGTGGTCTCTCCGACTACCTCGCCGTCGACGAGATGGATGCCCTCCGCATCACCCGTGAGATCGTCGCTCATCTGCGTTGGCGCAAACTCGGACCGGGCCCGACCCTGGAAGCCGATCCGCCCGTCCACGATCCCGACGAGCTCATCGGTTGCGCCTCGGCTGATGTGCGCGTGCCCTTCGACATCCGCGAAGTGCTCGCCCGAGTGCTCGACGGCAGCCGGTTCGAGGAGTTCAAACCGCTGTACGGCGACAAACTCGTGTGTGGATGGGGCTCCATCGGCGGCTTCCCCGTCGGTCTGCTCGGCAACAACGGGATCCTCTTCTCCGAGGAGGCCGCAAAGGGCGCCCAGTTCATCCAGTTGTGCAACCGCACCGACACCCCGCTCGTCTTCATGCACAACATCACGGGGTTCATGGTCGGGTCGAAGGCCGAGCGTGGCGGCATCATCCGCAACGGGGCGAAACTCATCAACGCGGTGTCGAACTCGACCGTCCCGCACATCGTGCTCATGGTCGGCGCGTCTTATGGCGCGGGTAACTACGGCATGGCGGGCAAGGCCTACGACCCGAGGTTCATCTTCACCTGGCCCAACCATCGCATTGCTGTGATGGGCGGTCGTCAACTCGCCGGGGTGATGGACATCGTCGCCAGGAACGCCGCTGCCGGCCGCGGAATCGAGGTCGACGAAGCCGAACTCGACCAGCGCAAGGCGGCCCTCGAAGCGCAGATCGAATCTGAGTCGTCCGCGCTCTATTCGACCGGGCGGGTGTGGGACGACGGGATCATCCACCCGAACGACACCAGACACATCCTCACCATGGCGCTCTCGGTCACCCATTCGGCCGAGGTGCGAGGAGCCACCGAGTACGGGGTGTGGAGGCACTGATGGCGGCAACCATCGATCGCCTACTCATCGCGAACCGTGGGGAAATCGCGGTGAGGATCGCGCGCACCGCCCGCCGACTCGGCATCTCCCCGATCGGCGTTCACTCCGAGGCCGATCGGGGAGCGCTGCACACCCGAACGATGGACCGGTCGGTCTCCCTCGGTGGATCGACACCCGCGGAGTCGTATCTGCGGGTCGACGCCATCGTCGCCGCTGCGCTCGCGACCGGCTGCGATGCGGTGCACCCGGGCTACGGCTTCCTCGCCGAGAACCCAGCGGCGGCACGCGCCGTCGAAGCGGCAGGCCTCATCTGGGTTGGTCCCACCCCCGAGCAGATCGAGTTGCTCGGCGACAAGATCGCCGCCAAGCGGGCGGCCGTCGCCGCTGGTGTGCCGACGACCACCGTCCACACCGTCGATCTGGCCGGTCCGCCACCGGAGGGGGTCGCCATGCCCGCCCTCGTGAAGGCGGCGGCCGGCGGTGGGGGCCGCGGGATGAGGGTGGTTCATCGCGCCGAGGATCTCGCCGGGGCGATCGAGGCGGCCGGGCGCGAGGCGCTCGCCGCTTTCGGCGATCCAACGGTGTTCATCGAGCCGTATATCGAGCACGGCCGCCACATCGAGGTGCAGATCATGGCGGACTCGCATGGGTCGGTCATTCACCTTGGTGAGCGCGACTGCTCGGTGCAGCGACGCAACCAGAAGGTGGTCGAGGAGGCCCCGGCCCCCGGCCTCGAGCCGACCGTGCGCGACGCGCTTCGCTCGGGAGCGGTCTCGCTCGCACGTCATGTCGGCTACCGCGGTGCCGGCACGGTCGAGTTCCTAGTCGGCCCGGACGGGACCATCACCTTCCTCGAGGTCAACACCCGCCTCCAGGTCGAGCATCCGGTCACCGAGGCGATCACTGGTCTGGATCTGGTCGAGATGCAACTCGCCATCGCGGCTGGTCATCCCCTTCCACTTGGCCAAGATGATGTCCGTTTCGACGGGCACGCCATCGAGGCGCGGGTGGTCGCGGAAGACCCCGCCTCGGGATGGTTGCCCTCCACCGGGCGGATCGACCGGTTCGAGATCGGCGACGGAGTGCGTGTCGACTCCGGGGTTGAGGCGGGCAGCGTCGTCACCACCGATTACGACTCGTTGCTCGCGAAGGTCATCGCATACGGCCCGGACCGTGACACGGCGCGGCGACGGCTGCGAGCCGCGTTGCGATCATCCGAGGTCGATGGGGTTCGGACCAACATCGACATGCTCGTTGCTCTTCTCGATGATGACGACTTCGCCGCGGGGCGCCTCGACACCGGTCTACTCGCGCGTTCACCGGACATCCTGAACGGATCCCGACCGACCGGTGATGACCTGACCGCGCACCTCATGGCCGTTGTCGCCTCCGTCGAGTCGGCGAACCGATCGGCGGATCGTCACTGGGGTGAGGTGCCGTCGGGATGGCGAAACGTGCGAACCCGCGGAACCCGGGTGGTGCTCTTGGAGGACGGTGGACCCGAGCCGATCGAGCATCGTGTCGAGTACGAGATCGTCACCCGTGGAGGCTTCGAGGATCATTGGAATGTGATGCTCGGTGACTGGCCCGAGCCCGACGAGACCGGAGCGCTGCCCGCCGACGAGCGCCGAACCCTTCAGTTCCGACGCGAGAGGCGCGCCGAGTTGGCCGACTCCGAGGTGGTTTTCGTTGAGGTCGATGGACTCGCTCGTACCGTGACCCTCGCGGGGCGAGGGGCCGAACGAATCGCTGTCGACCCGACGGGACGTACCCGATGGATGCTTCGACCACGGTTCGTCGATCACGAGTCCGAGTTGGTCGGCTCGGGGCCGGTCGCTCCGCTCCCCGGAACGGTCATCGCTGTCGCCGTGGAGGCTGGCCAGAACGTAGAGGCCGACCAGGTGCTCATGGTCGTCGAGGCGATGAAGATGGAGCATCAAATCACCGCGCCGGCCGCCGGGGTCGTGAGCGAGGTGCGTTTCGCCGTCGGCGACCGGGTCGACATGGGTGATCTCCTCGTGGTGCTCGACACCGGTGAATCGTCGTGAGCGACACGATCCGGATCGCGAACTGCTCCGGGTTCTTCGGCGACCGACTCTCGGCGGCGCGCGAGATGGTCGATGGAGGACCAATCGACGTACTCACCGGCGACTGGCTCGCTGAGTTGACCATGCTGATCCTCGCGAGGATCCGGGCCAAGCGACCGGGTCGGGGGTTCGCCTCCACCTTCGTCACCCAGATGGAGGAGGTCATGGGCTCCTGCCTTGATCGGGGGATCACCGTTGTCTCCAATGCCGGCGGGCTCGACCCGGCTGGTTGCGCCGAGCAGTTGGGCGAGGTCGCCGGCCGTCTCGGTCTGTCACCGCGGATCGCCTACGTCGATGGGGACGATCTGTTGCCGCGGGCGGCCGAGCTCATGGCGACCGGCGATCTCATCGAGTTCGGCCCGCATTCCGGTGGGCTCGGAGACCCGTCCGCGCTCGTGTCAGCGAACGCCTATCTCGGCTGTTGGGGAATCGTCGAGGCGCTCTCCGCCGGAGCGGACATCGTTGTCACCGGCCGGGTGACCGACGCCGCTGTGGTGTGCGGTCCAGCAGCCCATCACCACGGATGGCGACGCGACGACTTCGATGCGCTGGCCGGAGCTGTCGTCGCCGGTCACGTCATCGAGTGCTCCGCCCAGGCGACCGGCGGGAACTACTCCTTCTTCGAGGAGATCCCGGGTATCGCGCACATCGGCTTCCCGTGGGCTGAGATCGCGGCCGACGGGTCCTCGGTGATCGGCAAGCACGACGACACCGGGGGCGCGGTGACCGTCGGGACGATCACCAGTCAGATCCTCTACGAGATCGGCGGGCCGGATTACCTCGGCCCCGATGTGATCGCGCACTTCGACACCATCGACTTGGAGCAGGTCGCGACGGACCGGGTTCGAATCTCGGGTGTTCGAGGGTCGGCCCCGACGGGAACGGTGAAGGTCGCGATGAACGAACTCGGCGGCTACCGCAACGACCTCGTGGTCGCTCTCACCGGACTCGACGTTGACGCCAAGGCCGAGGCGGCCCTCGCCGCTTTCTGGCGTGCCTGTCCCAACGATCCGGGCGACTTCGCCTCATGCACGACGCGGGTGGTGCGACGCGAGCACGACGACCCGAGGTCGAACGAGGCGGCGACCGCCGAATTGCGCATCTCGGTGAAGGATCCCGATGAGCGTCTGGTCGGCCGTGCCTTCTCCAACGCGATGGTGGAGACGGCGCTCGCGAGCATCCCGGGCATGTACCTGCTGAGCGGCGGGCCATCGGCTGGTCAGCCCTACGGCGTGTATCGGCCAGCCCTCGTTCCTGCTGCGCTCGTGCCTCAATACGCCCACATCGACGGACGGACGACCGTGGTCGACACCCCGTCGGGTTCGGGTGCCCCGACGGAGCGCGACGTCGAAGGCGTGCCCTCGGCTCCTGAATCGAATGGGCCGACGAGGCCGATCCCGCTCGGTCGCCTGATCGGGACGCGCAGCGGTGACAAAGGCGGTGACGCCAACCTCGGCGTGTTCACCCGCGACGACGCCGTCTACCCGTGGCTGGTCGCGGAGCTCACCGTGGAGCGACTGCGCGAACTGCTCCCCGAGATCGCTGATCTTCCCGTTGAACGACACCTTCTTCCCCGACTCCGGGCGATGAACTTCGTGATCCGGGGTCTCCTCGAGGAGGGTGTCGCGGCGTCGACGAGGAGCGATCCCCAGGCCAAGAGTCTGGGGGAGTGGTTGCGCGCCCGGGTTGTCGAGGCGCCGGTCGACCTGATCGACTCCTGAGCCGATGAGCGCCGTTCAGCCCCTCGCGGGAATCCGCGTGATCGATCTGACCTCGGTCGTCATGGGTCCGCTCGGCACACAGATGCTCGCCGACCTCGGAGCCGACGTGATCGCTATCGAGGCTGCCCTCGGCGACGCGAACCGTCATATGGGCACGGGCCCTCACCCCGAACTCTCCGGAGTCGCCCTCAACCTGCTGCGAAACAAGCGCTCGATCGTTCTCGATCTTCGATCCGAGTCGGGCTACGAGGCGCTTTTGCGACTCGTGTCGAGCGCCGATGTGTTCGTCACCAATCTTCGTCCCGGCTCGCGGGCGCGGGCGCGCATCACCCGCGACGATCTCGCTATCGCGCGACCCGACCTCGTCTGGTGCGCCGCTGCTGGCTACCCCGCTGACAGCGAGCGGGCCGACGACGCCGCTTACGACGACATCATCCAGGCCGCGGCCGGACTCGTCGACGTCGCCGAGCGGTCCGGTCTGCCGCCGGTGCTGTCGCCGACCCTGCTCGTCGACAAGGTGTGCGGCATGGCCTTAGCCCAAGCGGTGACCGCTGGCCTGCTTCACCGAGAGCGCACCGGTGAGGGCTCCGAGACGGTGCTCGCCATGTACGACATCATCCGCGGGTTCCTGCTTGTCGAGCACGGGGCGGCGGCGATCGCCGAGCCGCCTCAGGGGCGCAGCGGCTACCCGCGGCTCCTCAGCCCCGAGCGACGTCCGCTTCGCACCTCCGACGGCCTCGTCGTGATCCTTGCCTATGAGCGCCACCAGTTCGAAGGGTTGATCACCATCGGGGGACGTCTCGAGATGCTCGACGATCCGCGATTCCTCACGCGGCTCGGACGACTCGACAACATCGACGAGCTCTACCGCGAGTACCAACGCATCGCCGACGGCCACACGACCGCCTCCTTCCTTGAGGCCTGTGCCTCTCACGGCGTTCCCGCCTCACGAGTGGAGACCCTCGACTCCATCGTCGACGGGCTCCCGCTCGTGGAGCATCCCGTCGCCGGTGCCTATCGGCACACCCCACCGCTCGTCGGAGGCCCAGCCGTCGACGACGCCCCGCGACGCCCTGCGCCGCTTCTCGGCGAACACGGCCGCGAGGTGCTCAGCGAAGTCGGCTACGACGATGAGCGCCTCGATGCCCTCGAGGAGGCGGGCGTGCTCGGTCGCTACCGTCGGGAGTCATGAGCGACGAGGCCGCCACCCACGCTCCGAGCGCCGACCACCCCGGTCGACCACGCGAGGAGGTGCACGCCTTGCCGTCGTATCGGCCGGGTCGTGATGCCGCCCAGGCCGAGCGCGACCACGGGATCACCGGAGCGGTGAAGCTCGCCTCCAACGAGATGCCCGAGCCGCCGATCTCCGCCGTCGTGGCCGCGGTGACCGAGGCAGCCAGCGGCGTGAACCGTTACGCCGACCACCGCGCGGGAGCCGTGCGGGCCGCGCTCGCCGAACGCCTCGGAGTGACCTCCGAGTCCGTCACCGTCGGCAACGGCTCATCGGGTGTGCTTCAGCAGATCTTCCAGACCTATGTGGCCCGGGGTGACCGGGTGCTCTACCCGTGGCGATCGTTCGAGGTGTACCCGATTTACACCCGACTGGCCGGCGGCGAGGCCGCCACGGTGCCCCTCGATGCGCGACTCAGCGTCGACGTCGACGGGCTCATCGCCGCGCTCACCCCCGAGACCCGCCTTGTGGTGGTCGCCACCCCGAATAACCCGACCGGCACGGCGACCTCGACCGCCGATCTCGCCCGGCTGGCTACGGCCGCCGGCCTCGGCACGATCATCGTGGTTGACGAGGCCTACCGGGAGTTCGACGCCGACGGCGACGACGCGATCGACGATCTCTTGCCGGATCACCCGAATGTCGTGGTGACCCGAACCCTCTCCAAGGCCCAAGGGCTTGCCGGGCTCCGGATCGGCTACGGCGTTGGGCATCCGGCGGTCATCGCCGACATCGACAAAGTGGCGCTGCCGTTCGCCGTGAACGCCCTGGCGCAGGCGGCCGCTCTCGCTGCCCTTCAGCATCCCGAGGAGATCGCCGAGCGGGTCGGCCGAGTGGTCGCCGAGCGCATCCGAGTCGAGTCGACGCTTCGTGCGGCCGGCTGGGATCTCCCGGATCATCGGGGCAACTTCGTGTGGCTCTCGACCGGTGCGCGCACCGCTTCGATCGCGGTTGATCTCGAACGCGCTGGGGTCGTCGTGCGCCCGTTCGCCGACGAGGGGATCCGGGTGACGATCGGATCGGTGACCGAGAACGACCGGTTCCTCGCTGCGCTCAACGGTGTTTCGCCGGGCGGCTGACCGCATCGTGGCAATATCGCGGTGTGAATCCGTTTCGGTTCCTGTTCCCAGCTGATCCGCGGCTCGTTGGGAAGACCCCCGACTACCGGTTCTCCCTCGCCAACGAGCGGACCTTCCTGTCGTGGATCCGCACCTCCCTCGCGCTCGTCGCCGGTGGGCTCGGGGCCATCGTGTTGTTGGAAGACGTCGCTGGCGCTGAGGTGCTCGGCGTGGTGGTCCTCCTGTTCGCCTTCGTCGCCGCCGCCACCGCGTACCGCCGCTGGGCGCTCAACGAGCGCTCCATTCGGCTCGACGAGCCGCTTCCCCCATCACCCCTCCCGCAGATCATGGCGACCGGTGTCGCCGTGATCGGCATTGTCGCTGTCGTCCTCTTGATCGTCGACTCCCGGTGAGCGAGCACGCCCGTCCGACGACGGTCTTCGATCCCGGTGTTCAGCATGAACGCACCGCGCTCGCGTGGGAACGCACGGCGGTCGCGATGATGGTCGCCGGAGCCATTCTCGGTCGTTACGCCTCAAGCCATGGCCATTTCGTTCTCGGCGCGCTCGGTGTCACGTGGGTGGTGCTCGGCGGGGCCGTGCTGCTTTGGGCGGCCCGCCACTACGAGGATCTCCACGGGCCGCTCCGAGCGGGCGAGACGCCAGCCCATCCGACCGTCACCCGGGTGGTCGGTATCTCGACGGTGGTGTTCACGGGGGTCGCGCTCATCCTCGCTGTCTTCTTGACCCTGGTGGATCCGTGACCCGCGCGGTCATCACCGGGTGGGGCAAGTGCCGCCCACCGCTGTCGTTGACGAACGCTGATCTCGAGCGTCTCGTCGAGACCTCCGACGAGTGGATCGCGGAACGCACCGGGATCACCGAGCGCGGGCTCTGTCATATGGAGACCACCGACATGGCTGAGGTCGCCGCTCGTCACGCCCTCGCCGCGGCGGGGCTCGAACCCACCGACCTCGACCTCATCATCACATGCACCTTGACTCCGGAGGTCTCCTGCCCAAGTGCAGCCTGCTCGCTCCAGGAGCGGATCGGCGCGGTGAACGCGGCGGCCTTCGATCTGAACGCGGCCTGCTCGGGCTTCGTCTACGGATCGGTGACTGCTGCCTCGATGATCGCGGCCGGGGCGAAGCGCACCGTGCTCGTCGTCGGGGTGGAGAAGCTCCACTTCCTCATGGACTACCGGGATCGGAACACCTGTGTGCTGTTCGGTGACGGCGCTGGCGCCGTCGTCTACGAGGCGATTGACGATCCGGCTGACTCCTCTGGTCCTGGAGTGCTCGGCACCGACCTAGGAGCCGATGGTGTCTCCGGCTCGACGATGGTGGTGCCGACGCTCGGCTCGCGAGGAGAGCTCACGAGCACTCGCGACCCAGCGAACTCTCGCCTCCACTTCGAGGGCCAGGCGGTCTTCAAGATTGCTGTCCGGGGCATGATCGATTCGGTCTGCCGGGCGCTCGACCGAGCGGGCCTCACCGCCGACGACGTCGACCTCGTCGTCCCGCATCAGGCGAACGAGCGGATTATCCGCGCCGCGGCCTCACGACTCGGCTTGAGCGACGACCAGGTGATGTTGAACATCGCGACCCATGGCAACACCTCGGCGGCCTCGATCCCGATGGCGTTGAACGACGCTCTCGACACCGGCCGAGTGCGCCCCGGCGACATCGTGGTCTTTACCGCGTTCGGTGGCGGCGTCACCTGGGGCTCGGTGGTGCTGCGATGGGGGGACCGAGTGGAGCGCCTCGGCACGAGCGACGCCGCCCTCGACCCGGTCGAGGTCACGGTCGACGAGCTGCTGGCGAAGAACCGGGAGTTCTTCGCCCCGCTCTACGACTGAGCGGTCGGCTCAGCTCAGGATGTCAACGAGGAGGCCAAGGCCTGAAGCGGCGACCATCGCCAGCACGAGCCGTTCGAAGGCCGGGCCGCTAAGACGTTCCCGCAGTCGCGCGCCGATCGGAATGGTTCCAAGCACGATGACCGTGAGCACGGCCGAGACTCCGAGGCGTCCGGCGAGTTCACCACGAGCGCCGAGCACGGCGATCTGCGCGGCGCCGGTCAGAAAGAAGGCGGTGGCGATCGAGAGAATGAACGCGTTCCTCGAGAGTCGGAGCCCGTGGTGCCAAGCGGCCACGATCGGGCCGGAGATGCCGGCAGCTCCCTGGAAGATGCCGGCGAGAGCGCCAGCGAGCGGATTCACGATCGACCGTCGATTTTCGGGAACGACGAGATCGGGTCGGCGGAGGGCTTGAAACACCCAGGCGGCGATAGCGGTGACAAGCACAGCGGAGGTCAGGTCCTCGGGGACCACCCCGAGGGTGAGCGCGCCGGCGACCGCGCCGAGCACCCCGACCCCGCAGAACACCGCGAGGCCCTTCGTCTCGGGAAGCGCGCGTCGGTGGCTCCAAGCGATGCCGAGATTCTGCGCGGCGTTCGGTATCGCGATCACCGCGATCGCCGTCGCCGGACCCGTGTAGAGCGACATGATCGGAACGGCGATGATCGGGAATCCCATCCCGGTCACGCTCTTCACGAGAGAGCCGACGAGGACCGCGGCCACGATGACCGCGATCTCGGTGACGGTCACCCGCTTGGTCCGTCGAGGGCGATGAGCCCGTCGATGGTGTCGACCACCACGCTGGTCGACTTGTTGTCGATCTCGAGGCAGAACGAGATGTCATCGAGTCCGACCGACAGGGTCGCGGTTTGGTCGGCGGACGACCAACGCATGCCGATCATCGAGTCGTCGGTGTCGAGCACGGCGAACTCGCCGTTGAAAAGCTCGTCCTCGCGGCAGCGCCACCTGAGCAGCGCGAGCAGTGCTCGCACCACCGGTCGTTCGAGCTCGCCGGTGAGTTCGAAGGGCGTGTAGTGGTGGCGGTTGATGTCGCGACCGACGCCGGTCGCTCCGAGCAGGTCGAGGTCATTGGTGCCGGCCAGCAGACCGACGTAATAGATCTGCGGGGTTCCAGGGGTGAACACCTGGATGAGGCGCGCCGCCAGATAGGCGATGTCATCGCGGCCGAGGGCCTCGTAGTAGGTGCAGTTCACCTGGTAGATGTCGAGGTTCGAGGCGGCCGCGCCGGTCGCGAGCTGACTCGTGCCGCCGCTGCGCTCGTGAATGCCGGCCACGAGCGCCGCGACCTGATCGTCGTCGAGTAGCCCGAGACGCGAACGGTCGGACGGGTCCGCGGCCACATCGACGATGCCGATGCCGTCGTGGGTATCGAGCACCGTCACGCAGTTGGTCGGGCGGATGTCGAACCAGCGGCGAAGCACCGTCGAGGTACCGCGGTAGAAGGCGTCGAGGACGAGCGGTGGAAGTGCGAAGTCATACACGAGGTCGACTCGAGCGGCGATCTCGATCTGATCAACGTGATAACCGTGGATCTCGACCAGCACCTCCATTCCACCCTGCCGGCAGCGCTCGGCGAAGGAGGCGATGAAATCGAAGGTCTCCGGAATCATGAAACACGAGGTGCCGGCCCGCTTGATGCCGTACCCGACGGCGTCGAGTCGCACCAGTGAGACCCGGCCGCGCTCGAACGCCTGGACGATGCTCTCGAGGTACTCGCGACCCGGCTCCGACTCGATGTCGATGTCGATCTGACGGGAGGTGAAGGTGGTCCAAGCGAGACGCGTCGTGCCGTCGGCGGCGGCGACCTTGGTGAACGGCATGCCGGGACGGGGGCGGTAGATCGCCGCGAGGGCCGCCTCGGGCGCGCCATCCGGGAACACACTGGAGAGGGTGAGGAACATCCCGTCGTACGGGGATTCCGATCCTCGGGCGAGCCAGTCGCGGAACTGGGCCGAGTCGTCCGAGACATGGTTGATGATGAGGTCGGCCATCACCTCGTGATCGCCGGCGAGGTCGACGATGTCGTGCCAGTCGCCGACGCGGGGATCTACGGTCGTGTGGTCGGCGGGATCGAATCCGGCGTCGGCACCGTCGATCGGTACGAAGAAGGGAAGAACGTGCACTCCGCCGAAGGCTCCGGCGAGTGGGCCGCGGAGCATCTGGGCCACCCCGCGGAGATCGCCGGCCAAGCGGTCGGCGTAGGTGATGAGCTGCGGACGGTTGAGCATCGCGGCGAACGGTAACGGGCTCGCCGTCCTGTCAGCTGAAGCGGACGGCGATGTCCTCGAGCAGACCGGTCTCGGAGGCGAACTCCTCGTTGTCGGCTCCGGCGACTTCCCGGGCGGCCGAGAACAGCGCCCGTCGGAGCACGTTGCTCGAGATGCGGCGGTCGAGATCGTCGAGCAGGTCGGTGATCCGCCCCTCGGCCACCGCGGACTGGGCTGACGCGACCGCCCGCCCGAGAAGTTGCTCGAACGGTGTCCCCGGAGGGAGGTCGTCGCGCCAGTCGGCGGAGATCTCGCGGATCGCCGCGACTTCGGCCTCATCGAGGCGGGTGTCGACGGCCATGACGAGGCACAGCAGTTCGAGAGCGGCGAGATGCTCGTCGTCGGCGGTGGCGTGTACCGCCACTCCCCGGTAGAGCTCCGCGAGGCGTGGTTCCATGCCGGCACCGTAGACCGCGACAGGGTCGGCCGTCGGTCGATTCCGATCAGGCTGAATGGGGGAGCGATCGCCTGATGAAGTCGAGTTGGTGGAGGAGGAGGTTCTCAGCCACGACCTCCTGAGGAGTCATGTGGCTGACGCCGACGAGGGGTAGCACCTCATGGGGGCGACCACTGGCGAGCAGGGCTGAAGAGAGTCGCAGGGTGTGAGCGGCGACGACGTTGTCGTCCGCGAGACCGTGGATGAGCAGCAGCGGACGCTCGAGGCGTCCCGGGCCGGTGACGAGCGAGTCGTTGTCGTAGATGTCGGGGTGCTCCCGCGGGTCGCCGAGGTAGCGCTCGGTGTAGTGGGTGTCGTACCACCGCCAGTCGGTCACGGGTGCTCCGGCGACCGCGCAGTGGAACACGTCGGGTCGCCGCATCACCGCGAGAGCGGCGAGATATCCACCGAAACTCCAACCGCGGATGGCGACCCGACTCAGGTCGAGGCCGGGCACGTTGGCCTCGGCGAGTCGGAGGCCGCGCACCTGGTCATCGAGCACACCGTCGGAGAGCGAGCCGGCGACGGCGCGCTCGTGGGAGGTGCCACGGCCGGGTGTGCCCCGCCCGTCGATCACGACCACAGCGAACCCCTGATCGGCGAACCATTGCGAGCTGTTGTGGGCGGCGGAGGCGCGCACCACTCGGCGCGCGTGGGGGCCGCCGTAGGAATCGACGATCACCGGCAGGGGGGACCCATCGTGATCGTGAGGGAGCAGCACGGCGACTGAGCACCAACCATCGTCGAGGAGGGTGACCCGCGGTCGCACCAGCGGTTGCTCGGAATGGTCGACGAGGTGTCGGCCGTCGGGAAGCGTCCAGTCGGCTGTTGGACCGTCGAGGGAGGCGGTACGCACAACCAGCTGGCCACCGCCGGCGACGGCGCTGACGATCCCGTCGGGTTCCGCCACCGGGGTCGACGATTCGCCCGCGTACGACCAGAGGTGCATCACCGTCGGATCGTCGATGGGATTGGCGGTGAAGTGGATCGCCTCGGTATTCGCCGCGACGACGGATCGCACGTGGAGTCCTTCGGGGGACACTGGCTCGGAATCGACGCAGAGCCGTCGAGAGCCGTCACGCTCCTCGCAGGTGATCAGCCGGCCGTCACCGAGGAGTCGGGGCACCCCCGGCACGAGATCGACCCAGCTCTCGTCCGTGATGGTCCGAAGGGGGGTGGTGGCACCGGTCATCGGATCGACGAGGGCGATGTCGAGCCGTCGCTGATCGCGGGTCTGGGTGACGATGACGAGTCCACCCGCGCCCCAGATGACGTCCGCGAGGTATTCGGCCCCAAAGGAGCGCCAGTCGACGTCGCGACGGTGGCCAGTCGCGACCTCGATGATGTGAAGGGTGACGGTCGCGTTCTCGGAACCAGCGGCCGGGTAGCGGATCGTCCGCGGCGGCTCCCAGGGGCTCGCCACATCGGAGAGGTTCCATTCGGACACCGCCGACTCGTCGACCCGACAGGCGGCGAGGAGGGTGCCGTCGGGTGACCACCAGTGGCCTCGTTGACGCCCCATCTCCTCGGCGGCCACGAACTCGGCGAGACCCCAGGTGACGAGCGGGTCCTCGTCAGTGAGGTCGACGAGGCGGGAGCCGTCGTCGCGCGCGATCACCCGGAGGGCTCCGTCCTCGACGAAGGCGACGCGGTCCCCGTCGGGGGAGAGTCGTGGGTCGAACACCGCGGCGTCGGTGTCGATGGCGCTCACCGTCCCGGTGTCGATCGAGCAGACGTGAGGTCGTCCGTCGAGAGTGAAGACGATCATCCGGCCAGTGGAGTCGGTGGAGAACGAGGTGATTCCACCGGCCTGCTCGCGGCGTCGCTCGCGAATGGCGCGCTCGGCGGCCGACTCGCTCCCAGACGTGCCACTCGACGTGGTGGGTTGTCGAGGGTCGACGAGCAGCCGCTCCGGTCCTCCGTCGAGATCGACCGCCCACAGGGCGTTCACCGGGTCGTCGCCAGCGGCTGAGCGGAGAAAGACCAGGGTGCGACCGTCGGCGGTGACTCGAAGATCTCTCGGGGCGCCGAGGGTGAGCCGCCTCGTCCTCGCGTACTGCCGTGGGAAGGTGTCGTCACTCATTGCTCTCGCCCGCCGGTTGGCTCGCTTGATCGCTCCGATACTCGGCTGGGGTCAGCCGCGGGCGGCGGCGATCGCCTCGACGATGACGTCCCAAGCCGCGGGGGCGTCGACCGTCTCGAGCACCCGGCAGTTCGGGGCGGGTCGGTCGACCAGCGTGCGTCGGTCGACCACCGTCATGCCCCGGGTCAGCTCGCCGGAGTCCACGACAGCGACGAATCGCTCCGCGACGCTGAAGAGGGAGGGATGGGTGAGGGCCAGCACAGCGAGAGGATCGTGGACGGCGGCGCCTTCGAGGTCGTCGTGGCGTTCCCGATAGTTCGCCGAGAAGAAGGTGAACAGGTCCGAGAGCACAGTCGCGAGTGGTCCACCGATGGCCCGGACCCGGTCGATTCGATCGGAGGTGGCCTGGAACTGATGGGTGACGTCGAGCCCCGCCATGATCAGCGGGATCCCCGAGTCGACCACCACCCGAGCGGCGTGCGGATCCGCCCAGATGTTGAACTCGGCGGTTGGCGTCCGGTTGCCGAAGGTCCCGCCGCCCATGAACGAGATGCCAGCGAGATCGTCGCGAATCGACGGGTCTTGCACGAGAGCGAGGGCGATGTTGGTCATCGGGCCGGTCACGACCAGATGGCAGCCGGGCCGGGCGTGGATGGTGTCGACGATGAAGCGCGCCGCGTCGGTGCCATCGAGCGGGGTGGTCGGCTCGGGTAGCTCGGCGCCGTCGAGTCCGCTCTCCCCGTGGACGTAGCCGGCGAAGGCGGGCGCGACGACGAGCGGTCCCGCGGCGCCGGAGTGGACCTCGACCTCGAGGCCGAGGAGATCGCGCATGACTCGAGCGTTGTAGGTCGTCCGGTCGAGCGGAGCGTTGCCGGCCACGGTGGTGATACCGAGCAGATCGGTGTGTCGGGCGGCGGCCACGATGGCGACCACATCGTCATGACCAGGGTCGCAGTCGAGGATGATGGCAGGGGTGCTCTCGCTCATGCGGCGATCTTGGCACGCTCGGTCGACGAGGCCGTCGTTCGCCGTCAGAGGTGGAGTCCGGCTTCGCCATCGACGGTGACGCGCCGACCGACGTGATCGCCGTCGGCGAGCTCGGAGGCGACGTCGGACGCATTCGAGAGCGCCCAGGCGCGGTCACCGTTCTCGGTGATCACCGTGGTGATCGCGCGCTCGGGAAGCCCATCGCGATCGTGCATCACGGTGTGGCTCTCGATGCTGGCCTCGCCGGCCGCCTCGTCGCCCGTGGCGCACCGCCGATGAGGGAGCGCGTCCACCTCACCTTGGGGTGAACCCCAACGGAATCCGTCAGCGACGGGCCGGTCGCCGTAGACGCCGAAGGAGTGTTTTGTGACGTAGCCGCCATTCGCCCAGACGAGAGCGCGTCCACCGCCGGCCCGCAGGCCATCGACCGCTGTCGCGATCGCGTGCATCACGTAGTTGTTCCATGGGCCGCCCATGAACGAGAGACCCCCGGTGAGGGTGAGCGCTCGGTCCCCGTAGGGATCGAGGCCGATCGCTCTCGCGCCGAGCTGAACGGCGGATGGGAAGCAGGAGTACAGGTCGATGAGATCGACATCGTCGAGGGTGATGCGAGCCAGGTCGAGGGCGAGCGCGGCTCCGGCCTTCACCGCGGGCACCTCGTCGAGCCGGTCGCGTTCCGAGACGAGGGCATGCTCGTGACAGTCGGCGCCCGAATGGGGGAAGACCCATCGGTCGCGGGGCACGCCGAGCGCGCTGGCGCGCTCCGCCGAGCACACGATGAGCGCGGCCGCCATGTCGACGTCGTTGTTGGAGTTCATGACCTTCGTGTACGGAGCTCCAACCATCCGGTTCGTCGGCCCGGGGGTGATCACCTCGGCGGCTGAGAGGGCGCGGGGCGACCACGCGTACGGGTTCGATGCGGCCACCTCGCTGAAGCGCGCCCACATGGTCGCGACCTGTTCGAGATGGGTGATCGGGTCCACACCCTCAGCGCCCCGGCGCGCTCGGATCGCCGACTCGAAGAGCGGGTAGATCTGCACCGGCATGTAGACGCCGAGAGCGGTCTCGTGCTCGGAGTTCATCGTGAGCTCCCCGCCCCACACCTCCGGTGGATCCGCGGCGACCTGATCTTCCTCAACGCGCGGCCAGTCGAGTTCCACTTCGGCCCGCCGAGCCCGCATCCTCGTGCGCCAGGTCTCGCCGCCGGTGAGGACCGCGACGTCGATCTCGCCTGCGGCGATCGAGCGCGCGGTCGAGTTCACGAGTGCCTGTGGTGAGTTGCCTCCCATCGGGGTAACGACCCGCCGTCGCGGTTCAAGCCCGGCTCGCTCGGCGACGATGCGGGCCGGGTCGCCGTAACGCCACGACAGGGTGTTGACCACGGCGAGCACGTCCACACGAGTGCCGATCTGGTCGGTGGCGTGACCACCGGCGTCGGTGAGCGCGAGGCGAATCGCCTCCGCCATGAGGGCCGTCGCATCGGGCGAGTCGGCAGCGGGAGGGTCGATCCCATCGGGTCGTCGCGTCACCTGACCGACGCCGACGATGACGGGAGTTCGAGGATCGACCGGCACGGAGGCGACTCTACGGTCGGCCTTTCAGCCCGTCCGCACTGGCGGCCAGCGGCCGGTCAGGGTCCTACACTCGGCGCGTGGCAGTCATCGCGATCGGATCAGACCACGCCGGCTTCGAGTTGAAGGCGCACCTCGTCGCTCGGTTGGGAGCGGCCGGTCACTCCGTCATCGATCACGGCACCGACTCGACCGAGAGCGTCGACTACCCATCGTTCTGCGCGGCGGCGGCTCGCTCGGTGGTCGCCGGAGACGCCGAGTTCGGCATCGTGCTCGGCGGCAGTGGCCAAGGCGAGCAATTGGCCGCCAACAAGGTTCGCGGCGCTCGGGCAGCGCTGTGCAACTGCCTCTACACCGCCCGCATGGCCCGTGAGCACAACGACGCCAATGTGCTCGCCATCGGTGCCAGGGTCGTCGGTCTCGGTCTCGCCGAGGAGATCGTCGACCTGTTCTTGTCCACCCCGTTCGAGGGAGGCCGGCATGCCCGCCGCGTCGCCCAGATCTCTGAGCTCGAGGAGCAGTTCTGATGCCTTTCCCCTCCGATACCGATCCCGACCTCGACCTCGAGGCCCTCATCGCCGAGGAGCAGCGGCGCCAGGTGACGGGCCTGCAACTCATCGCGAGCGAGAACTTCACCTCCCCGGCGGTCATGCGCGCGGTGGGCTCGGTGCTCACCAACAAATACTCCGAGGGCTATCCGGGCAAGCGGTACTACGGCGGCAACGAGGTGGTCGACTCCATCGAGGCGCTCGCGATCGAGCGCGTGAAGTCACTCTTCGGCGCCGATCACGCAAATGTCCAGCCGCACTCGGGGGCCAACGCCAACATGTGCGTGTATCAGGCCTTGCTCTCGCCCGGTGACACGGTGCTCGGTCTCGGCCTCGATCACGGAGGGCACCTCACCCACGGCTCGCCGGTGAACGCGAGCGGCATCCTCTACCGATTCGTCAACTACGGCGTCGGCGCCGAGGAGCGCATCGATATGGATCAGGTGCGCGAGCTCGCGCTCGAGCATCGTCCGCGGATGATCGTCGCGGGCACCACCAGCTATCCGCGGCGTATCGACCCCGAGCCGTTCAAGGCGATCGCCGACGAGGTGGGGGCGCTGCTCCTGTTCGACATCGCCCATCTGGCCGGGCTCGTGGCTGGCGGAGCGCATCCGAACCCGGTGCCCTACGCCGATGTCGTCACCTTCACCACCCATAAGACGCTTCGTGGACCTCGCGGTGGTTGCATTCTCTCCAAGGCCGAGCACGCGGCGGCGGTCGACAAGGCGGTCTTCCCGGGTTGGCAGGGCGGTCCGCTCGAGCATGTGATCGCCGGCAAGGCGGTCGCCTTCCGCGAAGCGGCCAGCGAGCACTTCCGCGATTACGCGCATCGCATCGTGGCGAACGCCTCGGCGTTGGCTGCCGCCCTCGCTGAGAACGGCTTCCGAATGGTGTCGGGGGGAACCGACACCCACATGATCGTCGTCGACCTGCGCACCTTCGACGCCGACCTAACCGGGAAGGAAGCCCAAGCGGTGCTCGACTCGGCGGGTATCACGCTGAACAAGAACACGGTCCCGGACGACCCGCGCAGTCCGTTCGTGACGAGCGGTGTCCGCATCGGGACCCCGTCGGTGACGACCCAGGGCATGACTCCCGACGAGATGCCGACCATCGCGTCGCTCATCACCCGGGCGCTCCGCGAGCGGGGCTCCGCCGACGAGATCGCCGCCGTTCGGGCCGAGGTCGCCGAGCTGTGCGCTCGGTTCCCCGCGTACTGATCGGTTCATTCGGGTGCAGCCCTCACTCGCCGCCCACGTGGTCATCGGCCTCGTCGCGGCGGGGGTGACCTTCGTCGCGACTCCGTTGGTCGCCGCGCTGTCGGTGGCGCGGGGCTGGGTGGCGCCGCCGAACGAGCGCAGCGTCCACACCGTGCCGATTCCCCACGCCGGGGGATTGGCGATGCTCATCGGACTGGTGGCGGCACTCGGGGTGGCCTCCCTCACCGACTCGTTTCGGGAGGTGTTCACCGACAGCACCGAGCCGCTCGGTGTGCTGATCGCCGCGGTCGTCGTGTTCGCCACCGGCTTCCTCGACGACTCCCGCGACTTGCCACCGCCGGCCAAGGTGACCGGGATCGTCGTCGCGGCCCTCGTGCTGGTGGTGTTCGGCGCGACGATGTTCTACTTCCGTGTTCCCTTCCTCGACGTGTTCCTGCTGTCGGGTGACTGGCAGCCGGTGATCACCGTGCTCTGGCTGCTCGGTATGACCCAAGCCATCAATCTGATCGACGGCCTCGATGGGCTCGCGGCGGGCATCGTGGCCATCGCCGCGGCGGCGTTCTTCCTCTACGCCTTCCGCCTCGGTGATCTCGAGTTGCTCTCGCGTCCGAACCTCGGTCCGCTGCTTGCGGTGGTGACGGCGGGTGTGGCCGTCGGCTTCCTACCGTTCAACTTCAATCCGGCACGCATCTTCATGGGCGATGGGGGAGCGTTCCTGCTCGGAATGTTGCTCGCGGTCTCCACGTCGATGGTCGGTGGTCGCGCCGACCCGAGCACCCAGGACTTCGTGGGTCAGACGTTCTTCTTCCTGGCGCCGTTGGTCATCCCGCTCCTCATCTTGGGGGTGCCGATCCTCGACACGCTGTTCGCGATCGTCCGTCGCGCCTCGAAGCGTCAAGCGATCGACGTCGCCGACAAAGGCCACCTACATCACCGACTCATGAACCTCGGGCACGGCCATCGCAGGAGTGTGCTGATCCTGTGGACGTGGACGCTGTTGCTGTCGGCCTTCGTGCTGTATCCGGTGCTCAGTTCGAAGAATCCGACGTACCTCCCGTTCGGAATCGGGGCGCTCGGGATCGTGCTGTTCACGGTGTTGCACCCGAGTGTGCGACGTCGTCGCGCGGAGGAGATCGAGGACGCCCTGTCGCGTCCCGCCTCCGAGCAGGTCCGCCAAGGGAGCTGAGCGTGCGGACTTCGACGTTCGGGTTGCAGCCCCTGCGCCCATCGTCTAGTTTGTGCGAGCGTTCACAAGCCGGTGGCTATCTCCAGCCGTCGTCGCCACACCCCTCGAACAACGGAGTTCGCCCCGACCGATGAAGATGCTGTTCACGAGTGCCCGCGCGTCCCGCGCCAGTGGCTCCGATGACAACCTCGGTCGTGGCATGGACACCGCCCTCACGGTGCTCGCTTTCCTCGGTATCGGCCTGCTCGTCGACACCTGGCTTGGCACCCGCCCGATCTTCACCATCGGCCTCGTGGTCTTCGCCGCCGTCGGCACGTTCGTACGGATGAAGTTGGTCTACGACGCCACGATGTCGCGGCTCGAGAGCGAACGGCGCGAGAGTGCTCGGAGGGCCGCGTGAGCGCTCCCGACGCCACCGTGATGTCGGGCCCTGTCGCCGGAGAGGCGGTGGAGGTTCGCATCAGCGTCGACATGGTGAAGCGCGGTCTCTGGGTCGCGCCGGTGCTCGTCGTCCTCGCCGGAATGATCTGGGACATCGAAGGCTCGCTCTCCGCCGCCTTCGCCACCGGACTCGTGCTGGTCAACTTCTTGCTGGCGGCCGGGCTGATCGCCGGAGCCTCCCGAATCTCCCTCGGCCTCGTGATGGCCGCCACCCTTTTCGGCTACCTGATCCGTCTCGGACTGATCATGTTGGCTGTACTTCTCGTTCGCGACGCGTCCTGGATTTCACTTCCGGCACTCGGAGCGACCATCATCGTGACGCACCTCGGTCTCCTCGTGTGGGAGCTCAAGTACGTCGCCATCTCGCTGGCTCACGCCGGCGTCCGACCCGCCCGTCCGTAACGAATAGGAACGAAACGTGTTCGCACTCGAATTCCCGCCGATCAACGAGATCCTGCGTTGGACCGATGTCGTCCCGAGCGTCAACAAGATCGCGCTCATCGCCATCGCCGCAGTGGTGGTCGCCTCCGTCATCTTCCTCATCGCCGGCAACGCTGACGGCTCCACCGCCCCCCGCGGAGTCCGCAACCTCGCCGAGTCCATCGTCGAGTTCATCGAGGGGCAGATCATCATGCCGACGATGGGCCGCGACGGCCTTGGCTGGACGCCGTTCCTCCTCAGCCTGTTCTCGTTCATCTACCTCTGCAACGTTCCCGGCGTCATCCCGATCATCCAGATGCCGGCGACCGCTCGCATGGCGATCCCGCTGTTCCTCTCGCTCCTCGTGTGGGTGATCTTCATCGGTGTCGGCTTCAAGCACCAGGGCATCGGCTACCTGAAGAACTCCCTCTTCCCGCCCGGGGTCCCGGCCGCGCTCTACCTGCTCGTCACCCCGATCGAGTTCATCTCGACCTTCCTCGTGCGGCCCTTCTCGCTCACGGTGCGACTCTTCGCCAACATGCTCGCGGGTCACATCCTGCTCGTCACCTTCGCGCTCCTCACCGAGGAGCTCGTCCAGGGAGGCTCGATCGTGCTGAAGCCGGTCGGCATCCTCCCGTTCTTCATGCTCGTGTTCCTCACGGCCTTCGAGGTGCTCGTCGCCTTCCTGCAGGCCTACATCTTCACCATCCTCGCCGCCGTGTACATCGGTGGTGCCGCCCATCCCGAGCACTGATCTCGGGCCGAATCTCCCTCAACCGAAACAACCAGGAGACAACCCCAACATGGAAGCATTCAGCATCCTCGCCCAGCTCACCGACGAAGGCGCCAAGGCCGCCGAGGCTGCCGGCTCCGCCGGTTTCGCCTATGGCCTCGCTGCCATCGGCCCCGGTATCGGCATCGGCTACCTCGTCGGCAAGTCCGTCGAGGCCATGGCCCGTCAGCCCGAGGCCGCCGGCATGGTGCGCACCACGATGTTCCTCGGCATCGCCTTCACCGAGGCGCTCGCCCTCATCGGCTTCGTGGTCTTCATCCTCATCGGTCTCTGACCGACGGACGGTGCCCAGCACCGACCACCGCCCATGTCCGAGCTAGTGCACACAAGGAGTTGACGTGCTAAGAGCCGTCGTCACCAACGGACCCAATGGTCTCGAGGTGTTCCTCGCCGCAGACAGCGAGAGTTCGTCTGAGAGCGAGTACACACCCGAGGACTGCGAGTTCGCGCCAGACAATCCAGAGGCGTTCACCGGCCTCGGTGACTGTGGGGCCGGGCCGAGCCCGATCCTGCCCGAGGCCAAGGAGCTCGCTTGGGGAGCCGGGACGTTCATCGTCTTCGCCCTCCTCATGCGCTTCTTCCTCTACCCGAGGCTGCGTCGCAGCATGGACGCTCGCTACGAGGCGATCCGCGCTGGACACACCGAGGCTGACGCGATGCGCCAAGCCGCTCGCAGTGAGGTCGCCACTTACGAGTCGGCTCTCGCCGAGGTCAAGGCCGAGGCGTCCGCTCGAGTCGACGCGGCCCGCGCGCAGCTCGAGCAGGAGCGCGGCGCGCAACTCGCCGAGGCCAACGAGCGGATCTCCGCTCGCCGCGACGCTGCCGCCGCCGAGGCCGCTGCTGCCCACGAGGCCGCTCGGGCCGAGATCGGCTCCGCTGTCGCCGCGGTGGCCAGCCGAACCGTCGAGCTCGCCACCGGCAAGGCCCCTGACGCCGCGACCATGTCGCGAGTGGTCGACGAGGCGATGAGCGCGGGGGTGTCGCGATGAACCTCTTTGCAGTGATCGCCGCCGGCGAGATCGATCCGGCGCGCAGCATCCACTGGCTCTGGCCAGCCGCCGCCGAACTCATCTACGGCAGCCTCGCCTCGATCCTCATCTTCGGTCTGCTCTATAAGTTCGCCGGCCCGGCCGTCCGCAAGGCGATGGCCGACCGCACGGCGAAGATCCAAGGTGAACTCGACGCATCCGCCGAGGCCCGTTCCTCCGCTGAGTCCGAGGCAGCCGACATCCGTCGCGCCGCGGGCGATATCGCTTCCGAGCGTCAGCGTCTCCTCGCCGACGCCGACGCCCAGGCCGAAGCGCTTCTCAGCGATGGCCGTGCTCGGCTCGCCGCCGAGATCGCCGATCTCGAGGCTCGCGCTGAAGCCGACCAGGCCGCAGCCGCGAGCCGCGTCGGCGACGAACTGCGCACCGAGATCAGCCGTCTCGCCGCCGAGGTGTCCGACCGTCTCCTGGCGGACACCCTCGACGATTCGGCTCAGCAGGCACTCATCGAGTCGTTCATCCAGAAGGTGGGGTCGTCGTCATGAGCGAAGCACGCATCGAGGGCTACGCGAGGGCCCTCTTCGAGATCGCGCGAGCCGAGGGCACCCTCGACGAGGTCGAGGACGAACTCTTCCGCTTCGCTCGCTCCTATGAGTCGAGCGACGCGCTCCGCAACGCCCTCACCGACGAGATGGTTCCGATCGAGCGCCGCCAAGGCGTCGTCGAGACGTTGCTTGGCGCTCAGGCCACCGCGACCACCGTCCAACTCGTCTCGATGGTGGTCGGCTCTGGACGCGGACGCGACCTTCCGGCGATCATCGACCGCCTCGTCGCCCGGGCCTCCCAGTCGAAGGATCTCGCTGTGGCCGAGGTCCGTAGCGCCGTCGCGCTGACCGACGATCAGCAGGCCCGTCTCCGCGCCGCCCTCGCGAACGCGACCGGTCACGAGGTGAACCTGAAAGTCGTCATCGATCCCTCCGTCGTCGGTGGCCTCGTCGCCACCGTCGGCGACACCGTCATCGACGGGAGCGTCCGCACCCGCGTCGACCAGTTGAAGAGCCGTCTCTAGGAGCAACCCATGGCTGAACTCACGATCTCCGCATCCGATATCGCCCAGGCGATCTCGAAGAACCTCGAGGGCTACGAGCCCTCGCTCGAGGCCCGGACCGTCGGCCGCGTCGTCGCGGTCGGCGATGGTATCGCCCGCGTTTCCGGCCTTCCCGACGCCGCTGTGAACGAACTCCTCGAGTTCGAGAACGGCACCGTCGGCCTCGCCCTCAACCTCGATGAGGCCAGCATCGGCGCGGTTGTGCTCGGTGAGAGCGATGAGATTGAGGAGGGGCAGACGGTCAAGGCGACCGGCCGCATCCTCTCGGTCCCGGTTGGCGACGGTGTCCTCGGTCGTGTCGTGAACGCCCTCGGCGAGCCGGTCGACGGTCGCGGCGAACTGGTAGGCACGCAGCTCCGGCGCATGGAGATCCAGGCGCCGGGCATCATGGGTCGTAAGCCCGTGCACGAGCCGCTGCAGACTGGGATCAAGGCCATCGACGCCATGACCCCGATCGGCCGCGGTCAGCGCGAGCTGATCATCGGCGACCGCAAGACCGGCAAGACCACGGTCGCGATCGACACCATCCTGAACCAGAAGGGTCAGGGCGTGAAGTGCATCTACGTGGCGATCGGCCAGAAAGGCTCCACCGTCGCCCAGACCGTTGAGACTCTCCGCCAAGCCGGCGCCCTTGAGTACACCGTCGTCGTGACGGCTCCCGCCGCCGACGCCGCTCCGTTCAAATACCTCGCCCCTTACGCCGGTTGCGCGATGGGCCAGCACTGGATGGAGAACGGCGAGCACGCCCTCGTGGTGTATGACGACCTTTCCAAGCAGGCCGAGGCGTACCGCCAGTTGTCGCTGTTGCTTCGTCGTCCCCCGGGCCGCGAGGCGTACCCCGGTGACGTCTTCTATTTGCACAGCCGGCTCCTCGAGCGCGCCGCCAAGCTCTCTGATGAGAACGGCGCTGGATCGATGACCGCGCTCCCGATCATCGAGACGAAGGGCGGCGACGTGTCGGCCTTCATCCCGACCAACGTGATCTCCATCACCGACGGTCAGGTGTACCTCCAAGACAACCTCTTCAAGTCGGGCGTCCGCCCGGCGGTGGACGTCGGCATCTCGGTCTCCCGCGTCGGTGGCGCGGCCCAGATCAAGTCGATGAAGTCCGTCGCCGGAACCCTGAAGCTCGACCTCGCGCAGTTCCGCGAGCTCGAGGCGTTCGCCACCTTCGGCTCCGAGCTCGACGCGGTCTCCAAGGCCCAGCTTGAGCGCGGTTACCGACTGGTCGAACTGCTCAAGCAGCCGCTCAACTCGCCGATGTCAGTCGAGGAGCAGGTCGTCTCGATCTTCGCCGGCACCAAGGGCTACCTCGACGACATCGCCGTCTCCGACGTGCGCCGCTTCGAGGCCGGCCTGCTCGAGTTCATCCGGAGCCGCCACGGCGCGCTCCTGACCGAGGTCCGCACCTCTGGGGTGCCCGACGCCCTCGCCGGCGCCGTGCAGGCCTTCAAGGACCAGTTCGTCGCCGAGACCGCTGCCGCCGCCGGTGTCAATGTCGACCCGACCTCAGTCGACGCCGACGAGGTCGGCGAGGCCGAATCCGCCAAGACGCTGGCGACCGAGTGACCCGGGACGACTGACATGGCAGGTGGACAGGAGCGCATTCTCAGGAGCCGCATCAAGTCGATGCAGGCGACCAAGAAGATCACGCGCGCCATGGAACTGATCGCGGGATCGCGAATCGTGAAGGCTCAGCAACGGGTCCAGGCAGCCGTTCCCTACTCCGAGCAGATCACCGAGGTCGTCAAGGACCTCGCTGCGGCGGGCGGGTCCTCCGACTCGCCCCTGCTCGCCGGTCGCGATGAGGTCCGCACCACCTGCTACGTCGTCATCACAGCCGACCGCGGACTCTGCGGCGGTTACAACACCGGCGTTCAGCGGGCCGCTGAGGGCGAGGTCAAGGCCGATGTGCTCGCCGGACGCGATTACCGCATCGTTCCCGTCGGCAAGAAGTCCGATGGGTACTTCCGATTCCGCGGCTACCAACTCGGTGAGACCTTCTCCGGTTTCAGCGACAGCCCCTCCTACGAGGACGCGCGCGCTATCGGTCGCTACGTCGTCGGCCTGTTCGCCTCGGGCGAGGTCGACCGGGTCGAGCTGGTGTACACCCGCTTCATCACTGCCGGTAGCCAAGAGGTCGTGTTGCGGCCGCTTGTGCCGCTCTCGGGTGACACGGTCGCCGGGGGTGACGGCAAGGCCGGCTCCAACGATGGCTCGGGTGGTGATTACGAGTTCGAGCCCGACCCCTCGACCATCCTCGACACGCTTCTGCCGCGCTACGTGGAAGCCCGCATCTACGCGGCCCTTCTTAACGCCGCGGCCTCCGAGCACGCCTTCCGTCAGCGCGCGATGAAGTCGGCGACCGACAACGCCGAGGAACTCATCCGCAACCTGAGCATCATCATGAACCGCGCCCGCCAGGACGCCATCACCACCGAGATCATGGAGATCGTCGGTGGTGCCGAGGCCCTCGGATCCACGAAGGCGTCCTCCACCCGTTACATCGACCTCGGCGATCTCGTCACCGCAGGCCAGAACCCAGCACAGCACGGAGACAACTGACATGACCAACACCCAGACCGAACTGGCCACCGGCCGCGTCGTCGCCATCGCCGGACCGGTGATCGACGTTGAGTTCCCCCGCGGTGCGCTCCCCGAGCTCAACAACGCGATCACCTTCGACATCACCGTCGATGGCCAGGCCATCCCCGTCATCGCCGAGGTCGCCCAACAGCTCGGTGACGGTCGCGTCCGTGCCGTCTGCATGAAGCCGACCGACGGACTCGTCCGTGGCACCCCGGTGCACGACACCGGGCGCGGCATCACCGTGCCCGTCGGCGACAAGGTTCTCGGCCACGTCTGGAACGTCTGGGGTGAGGCCCTCGACAGCGACCCGGACGGCTTCGCCGACATGGAGCGCTGGGAGATCCATCGCCCGGCCCCGACCTTCGACGCCCTCGAGCCCCAGGCCCGCATGTTCGAGACCGGCATCAAGGTCATCGACCTCCTCACCCCCTATGTGGCCGGCGGCAAGATCGGCCTCTTTGGTGGTGCGGGCGTCGGCAAGACCGTGCTCATCACCGAGATGATCAACCGCGTCGCCTCCCAGCACGGTGGCGTGTCGGTGTTCGCTGGTGTTGGCGAGCGCACCCGTGAGGGCACCGACCTTCGTCTCGAGATGATGGAGTCGGGCGTGTTCGAGAAGGCCGCTCTGGTCTTCGGTCAGATGGACGAGCCGCCGGGGGTGCGCCTGCGCGTCGCCCTCTCGGCCCTCACCATGGCCGAGTATTTCCGCGACGTCCAGAACCAGGACGTGCTGCTGTTCGTCGACAACATCTTCCGGTTCGTTCAGGCCGGTTCCGAGGTGTCGACCCTGCTCGGCCGTATGCCTTCCGCGGTGGGCTACCAGCCGACGCTGGCCGACGAGATGGGCCAGCTGCAGGAGCGGATCACCTCGACCCGTGGTCGTTCGATCACCTCGCTGCAGGCCGTCTACGTGCCCGCCGACGACTACACCGACCCGGCGCCGTTCACGACCTTCACGCACCTCGATGCGACCACCGAGCTCTCCCGTCAGGTTGCCGCTCTCGGTATTTACCCGGCCGTGGACCCGCTGGCCTCCACCTCGACCATCCTCAGCCCTGAGGTCGTCGGCGATCACCACTACAACGTGGCCCGTCGCGTGCAGGAGACCCTCCAGCGCTACAAGGAGCTGCAGGACATCATCGCCATTCTCGGTCTCGACGAGCTCTCCGAGGAGGACCGGCTCACGGTCAACCGCGCCCGCAAGGTGCAGCGGTTCCTGTCGCAGCCGTTCTACGTGGCCGAGGTGTTCACCGGTCTCAAGGGCGAGTACGTGCCGGTCGCCGACACGGTTCAGTCGTTCGAGGCGCTCATCGATGGTGAGCTCGACGACGTTCCCGAGCAGGCCTTCCTCAACGTGGGCAGTGTCGAGCAGGTGCTCGCCAAGGCCCAGTCGCTGAAGGACAACGCCTGACCGATGGCCACGACCATGACCGTCGAGGTCGTCTCCCCGGAGGCGGTGCTCTACTCAGGTGAGGCCGAGATGGTGATCACCCGCACCCTTGGTGGCGGGGAGATCGCCTTCCAGCCGGGGCACGCGCCGTTTCTCGGTGCCCTCATCGAGAACCACACCCGGGTGTTCCTGCCTGGGGGGACGGTGGAGGACATCGCGGTGCACGGCGGCTTCGTTGAGGTGAGCGGCAACAAGGTGTCGATCCTCTCCGACTCGGCTGAGATCGCCTCGCTGATCGATGTCGAGCGCGCCAAGGCGGCCCGTGAGCGCGCTGAGGAGCGCCTCCGACACGAGCACGACGCTGAGGCCGCCTCGGCGCTCGCCCGCGCGAACGCCCGGCTCAGCGCAGCTGGCGTCACCGCCGCTTCCTGACGCACGTTGGCTCGTCCCCGTCCCCACGGCGAGGTCTTCGGCCGCGCGCTGGTCACCGGCGCCTCCTCGGGTATTGGTGAGGCCTTCGTCGAGGTGCTCCGGGCCGCGGGTGTGCCGGTGGTCGCGGTGGCGAGGCGAGCGGATCGACTCGAGTCGCTGGCTGACCGTCTCGGTGACGTCGAGGTGCTCGGTGCCGACCTGACGACCCCAGAAGGTCTCGCCGCGGTTGAGGCGAGGATCGTCGACGATCGCGATCCGATCGATCTAGTCGTGAACAACGCCGCCTTCGGCACGAGTGGCCCGTTCGTCACCCTCGACGTCGACCGACTGGAGCGGGAGGTGTCGCTCAACGCCGCCTCCCTCACACGACTTAGCCATGCCGCGCTCCGGGCGATGGTGCCCCGTCATCGGGGCTACCTGATCAACGTGTCGAGCATCGCCGGCTTCCAGGCCGCTCCCGGGCTCGCGGTGTACGCGGCGTCGAAGGCCTATGTCACGAGCCTGTCCGAGGCGCTACACGCGGAGGTGTCGGCAGTTGGGGTGCACGTGACGGCACTCTGCCCCGGTTTGACGCGCACCGAGTTCCAACGGGTGTCGAACACCGAGTCCTACGTCGACCGGTTCCCTGGCTTTGCCTGGTCGAGCGTCGACAGCGTCGCCGAGACCGGGCTGCGCGATGTGACGCGCGGACGGGTCGTGTCGGTGCCGGGCGCGGTGAACAAGGTGGTGACCGGGCTCTCGGCGGTGACACCCCGACCGCTGCTCAGGGTGATCGCCGCGCGAGTGCAGCGGGTCTGATCGACGGCCTCAGGTGTAGTCGATCGCGGAGAACTCTTGGAGTTTCCGCACCCGGTGCCGCGCGTCGATGAAGCGCACCGTTCCGCTTCGTGATCGCATGACGAGGCTCTGTGTTCGGGCGCCTCGGGCATCGAATCGCACCCCGCGGAGCAACTGTCCGTCGGTGAGGCCGGTGGCGGCGAAGAAGCAATTGTCGCCCTGGACGAGGTCGTCCTGGGTAAGGACGCGATCTATGTCGTAGCCAGCGGCGAGCACGGCCTCGGACTCGGCCTCGCTTTGGGGGCGCAACCGGGCCTGCATCTCGCCACCCATGCTCTTCAGCGCGGCGGCGCTGATGACGCCCTCGGGGGTGCCGCCGATGCCGAAGAGCACGTCGACGCCGGCGTCGGGCCAGGCCGAGGCGATCGCCCCGTAGACGTCGCCGTCGCGGATAAGTCGGATGCGGGCCCCCGAGGCGCGCACCTCGTCGATGAGTTCGGTGTGGCGGGGACGGTCGAGGATGACGGCGGTGAGGTCGCGCACGCTCGCCTGTTTCGACTTCGCGATCCACTTCAGGTTCTGGGTGGCGCTCGCGGTGATGTCGATGGCTCCGGCGCTCTCGGGTCCGACGGCGATCTTCTCCATGTAGTACGAGGGACCCGGATCGAACATCGAGTGGCGCTCGCCGACCGCGATGACCGACAGAGCGTTGTTCAGCCCGTAGGCGGTGAGGGTGGTTCCGTCGATCGGGTCGACCGCGACGTCGACGAGGGGCTCAGTGCCGTCGCCCACCTCCTCGCCGTTGAAGAGCATCGGGGCGTCGTCCTTCTCACCCTCACCGATGATCACGGTGCCGGTCATCTGCACGGTAGAGAGGCTGAGGCGCATGGCGTCGACGGCGGCGGCGTCAGCGCCCTCCTTGTGGCCGCGGCCCACCCAGCGAGCGGCGGCGAGGGCCGCGGACTCGGTTACCCGCACCAGCTCCATCGCGAGGTTGCGGTCGGGTCGCTGGGCGCTCGGGCTCGCCATGGCCCCACGGTAGCCCTAGCGGTACCGTCGGTCGGGTGCCGTCGGATTCCAACGCCCCTCGGGTCGTACCGACCGAGTTGTGCCTCGGAGGCCGCGACCTCACCGGACCGGTCGTTTCTCCGGATGGCTCGACGGTCGCGGTGGTCTCGAAAGCGCCAGGGGAACCGGCCGAACTGCTGCTGATCCCCGCATTCGGGGGTGATGAGCGGACGCTGACGTTCCCCGACGAGCCGAGCGGCGGCCGAGGGATGTTCGGAGGTTGTCTGGCGTGGTCGCGGGATGGTCGACGGCTCGCTGTGATCGCCCGCGCCGGTCTCTGGGTGGTCGACCTCAACGGTTCGAGCGCACTGCTACTTCCAGCCGATGGATCGTCGATCGCCGCGCCGGTGTGGGACACCTCCGGTGGTGTGGTCGTCGCCGTGGACGCCGAGCGGGTGCTGCGGGTCGCGGCGGACGGTCGGTCGCTGCAACCCGTTATCGAGCGCCTCGATGACGGCGGACACGATTTCGTCGCCGACCCGGAGGTGTGGGGAGATGGCCCCGACGCGCGGATCGTCTGGCAGGCCTGGTCGGTGCCCGATATGCCGTGGGACGGATCGTCGATCGTCGTCGCTACGGCGGATGGCCCGGTCGACATCGGGCGACGCCCGGTGGCCATGCAGCAGCCACGCTCGCTCGCTGACGGCTCGCTCGCCTGCCTCCGCGACGACTCGGGCTGGCTCAACCTCTGGCGGGCCCGGGATCCCTTTGGCGCCTGGGAGCACCTTGTCGACGAGCCGTTGGAGCACGGTGGACCCTCGTGGGGTCCCGGCCAGCGCAGCTTCGTCGGCTCGCCGGACGGGACGCAGATCGCGTTCACCCGCAATGAGGACGGCTTCGGTCGCCTCTGCGTGCTCGAGATCAGCTCTGGTGAGGTGGTCGAACTCGGCCGTGGGGTGCACGGTCATCTCTCATGGGGCGGGAACACGCTCGTGGCGATTCGCTCAGGTGCTCGCACTCCGACGCAGGTCGTCGCCTACTCGATGCCGAGTGGGGAGCGCGCCGTGCTCGCGGTCGGTCCGTTGGAGGAATGGCGAGGCCACGACCTGCCTGAACCGGAAGTGCACCGGGTTACGGGCGTCGACGGTGTCGCGGTACCTCTGCGCCGCTACCGCGCGGGTCGCGGCCGAGTGCTGATCGCGGTGCACGGCGGCCCAACCGATCAGTGGCCGGTCACCTTCTTGCCGAGGATCGCCCGGTGGTGGTCGGAGGGTTGGGATGTCGTTGTTTGCGATCCCCGTGGGTCGACGGGACACGGTCGCGCCTACACCGACGCGCTCCGCGGCGGGTGGGGACGACTCGACACCGACGACGTGCTGGCCGTCGCCGAGCACTGCCAGTCATCGGGATGGTCGACCCGCGACACAACGGTCGTGATGGGTTCCTCATCGGGCGGGCTGGTCGTGTTGAACGCCCTCATCGGAGCGGGCCCGATCGTCGCTGGAATCGCTCTCTACCCGGTGTCCGATCTCGTCGGTCTGGCCGAGCACACCCATCGTTTCGAGGCTCATTACACCGACGGTCTGGTTGGGCCGCCGGGAAGTGACGCCCTCGTCGCGAACTCGCCGATCTCGAGGGCAGCGGAGATCTCCGGACATCTGCTCGTGATGCACGGCACGGAGGATCCCGTCGTGCCGATCGAGCACACGCGACGCTTGGCCGCCGCCCTCGATCCCGCGCGCGTCGAAGCGCGGATCGTCGAGCTGGAGGACGAGGGACACGGCTTCCGGTCACCGGAGAACCGTCGACTCGAGTACGACCTCGTGGGCGAGTTCCTCGCCGGAGTCATCGGGCGCGCGAGCGGGCTCGATCAGGACGCGCAGTAGGGTTCCGCCGTGACCTCCGACGACCGCGAGTTTCGCCCGGACGATCCCGACACGGTCGTCGTCCATTACGACCTCGACGGCTGGGACGCCGACCAAATCGCAGCCCTCACCGAGTCGTTGGCCAACGAGGGGCTCCCTCATGCCTGGCGTGGGACCGAACTGCTCGTCCCCGAATCCGACGAGGAGGCCGTCGACACCGTCTTCGACCGACTCGAGGACGAACTCGGTCCGTTCCCTGTGATGCTCGCTGCGGGTGAGCCGGGCACCGAGTTCCAACTCGATGATTGGGCACCTGCCGAGATCGACCTGCTTCGCCGGTCACTCGTTGAAGCGGAGATCCCGCACCGATGGGAAGGTGACAACGTCGTCGTCGCCGAGGACGCCGAGGAGACCGTCGACGATCTTCTCGACGCCATCGAGGCCGGCGATCTCGCGCCCACCGAAGCCGCCGAGACGGCACCCGACGGCGTCCTTCAGGAACTCTTCGCTATCGGTGACCGGCTGGCGCGCGATGGAACGGCATCGGCGGCCCGGACCCAACTGTTCGACCTGCTCCCAACCCTCTCGCCGGAGGCCGCTCCGTTCGGGGTGGCGCTCGGGGTGTGGCGACGAGTGCTCGAGCGGGCCACCGACGTGCGTGCGGCCTTCACGGCGGCCGACTTCGAACCGGCTCGGGTCTCCTCAGCGGCCGAGGACCTTCGCGACGTCTGCCGACCCTGGGTCTGAGCCAACGTACCCTTCGCTCACGGCGACAGGGCGATCACCCACCGGTACGTTTTCGCCATGGTGCTGGCCGAGCTCGAGATCTTCCACTCCCGCGCCGTCCAGCCAACCCGCCGGGTCGCCCTCGGTCACCTGGTCCTCCCGGTTGATCCGGCACCGGGTCTCGGGGGAATCCTTCTCGGCGCCGTGGTTGCCGAGCACGCCCGACGGCTCGACGGCGACGATCTCCTCGATATCGGACGTCTCATCTCAGAGGTGGAACACGGTCACCGAGTGCCCCAGCCCCGCCTTCGGCACCGCTATCAGGTGGATCGCCACGGTCTCGCCTGTAGCCGACACATCATGGTCGGCGACGGGGACGACATCTCCTTCGAATTCGATGCTAAGGGCACCGATGTCGCTCAGGTGCTCGGCGCTGTCTACGCCCTCGAGCGCCTCGGTCTCGAGGCCCGACGCGCCATCGGGCCGGTGCTCACCCGAGCCTCACGCTGGAGGGGGCCGATCGGGCCGTCCCTCGTCGCCCACCTGGCGGGAGCGCGATCGGCCGAGCTGCGATCCCTCGCGGATCCTCGGGGTTGGGCGATGACCCTGCTCGGGTTCGATCCCGATGAGGGAGCCCCGAGCCGTCGAGAGGTGATGCGTCGCTACCGGCGCCGCATGCTCGACGTCCACCCCGACCACGGCGGCGACACCTCGGCGGCGAGCGCCTCGATCCTCGAGCTCAACGAGGCTCGACGGATTCTCACTGAGTCGATGCCGGTGGGCTGAGCGCGTCGACCGGATTCAGCTCGTCGAGATCTCGTCGGGCCGTCTCGGGAAGGTACCGCCACACCACATGGACCACGACGAGTTGGCCGGCAGTCAGCACCCCCATGACGCGGGCGTAACTCCATCCGCTGTCGAGGAGCGTCCCGGCTGCGAGGAGACCGCCGATGCCGCCGAGCAGGGCGAGCACGGTGAGCAGTCCGGCAGCCCGTCCTCGATTGCCGGTGGGGAACAGCTCGGCCCGGTAGACGGCGAGGGCGGGGTAGGCGATCCCGCCGAGGAAGCCACCAGCGAACGCGGACACCCACATCGCGGAGCCGCCGACGCTGAAGGAGGTCCAGATGCCTGCGGTGGCGACCGGCAGGGTGAGAGCTATGAGACCGCGGCGCCCTCTTCTGTCAGCGAGCTGTCCGCCGACGACGAGGCCGAGGGCGGCGGGCGTCGATGTGGTCAAGGTGAAGAGGGCGATCGTTGATCCGGAGAGATCTCGGATCTCGTCGAGGTATCGGTTTTGAAAGAAGCTCGCCGGTGCGACGAACAGGTTGATGCCGATCGCGATCACGCCGAGGGCGATGAATCGACCGCGGTCGAGAGGTGGGGCGACGGTGTGGTCGCGGCTGAAGCGCCGCGTCTCGGGCAGTCGGCGAGCGATGTCGACCGCGACCACCAGCCAGATCAGCGTCACGACATAGACGAGTCGCCAGCCGCCGTCGCCGAGATCGGTGAGGGGGAGCGCGCCGACCGCGATCCCGGCCCCGAGTCCGCTCGCCATCGCGAGGAGCGCGACCGCGTAGGCGCGCGAGCCCCGCGGCATCTCCTCGACGGCGACGACGGCGATCAGGAAATCGAGGGCCAGGCCGAGGGGTCGCCCGACGGCCTGGGAGGCGACGAGCCACTCGAATGAGGGAGCGATCGCGCCGAGGGCGGTGATGAGCGGCGCAGCCCAGGCGACGGTCGTGATCACTCGTCGGCGTCCGATCCGGTCGGCGGCCACCGCGAGGGGGATGGTGATGAGGATGCCCGCACGGACGATCGAGCCCGCCACGCCAATGCCGGTGTTCCCGACGCCGAAGTCGTCTGCGGCGAAGGCGACGGTCTGGGTGAAGATCGTGTTGACGAACGCGGAAGTCATCGAGGCTGCGGCGAGGAGGCCGAGCACGAGAATCTGGCGTTGGTCGAGGGCCTCCGGTGGCGCCCACCAGAGGCGTCGCTCGGGCGATCGTCGACCGATCCAGCGTCGCACTGGGATCGCGAAAAGCCAGCCGAACCAGGGGATCTCGAGGCGGTAGTCGGTGCGCTCCTCCCAGTGATCGCCGTCGCGCCGAAGGACGCGTCGATAGGAGGCGAACGGCCCGCGTTCCTGCTCGAGGGTGAGGCTGTCGGTGGTCGACTCGGCCACTCGCTCGGTCAGGAGGCCCGAACGCGGGCTGGTGATCTCCTCGTCGGAGTGCCCGGCTTCGCTCCGGTGCCGTCGGATGACGGTGCGCTGACCTCCCGGCACGTGCGGAGCATACTGTTGGCCGTGTCAGCCGGCCCTGGGTTAGATCCGAGCATCATCGACACTGGTCCGCTCATCACGGTCCGGCGCGCCGGCGACCTCTCGGGACGGGTGCTGGTGCCGGGGGCGAAGAACTCGGTGCTCAAGTTGATGGCCGCCTGCTTGCTGGCTGACGGCACCTCGGAGATCTCGAACGTCCCTCGGATCGCCGATGTGTCGATCATGAGCGAACTCCTTGAGGCGATCGGCCTCCGCCTCGACAGCCCCGAGCCGAACACCCTCCGGGTGACCAACCCCGGTGACCTAGTTCCGGTGGCTCCGTACGAGCTCGTGGAGCGAATCCGTGCTTCGATCAACGTGCTCGGACCGTTGCTGACCCGCTGCGGTGAGGTGCGGCTCTCGCTGCCCGGTGGTGACGACTTCGGTGCTCGGCCGATCGACATGCACATCGCCGGCCTCGAGGCGATGGGTGCCGAGTTCAAGACCTCGCACGGATATCTCGAGGCGCGGGCCGATCGGCTCCACGGGGCCGACATCGTCTTCGATTTCCCGAGCGTTGGGGCGACCGAGAACATCGTGACCGCCGCGGTACTCGCTGACGGGGTGACCACGGTGGAGAACGCGGCCCGCGAACCTGAGGTCGTCGACCTTTGTCATTTCCTCGTCTCCATGGGGGCCGACATCTCAGGGGTGGGCACCTCGCGCCTGACGGTGCGCGGGGTCGGGCGCGACGAACTCCGCCCGGCGAGCCATCGCACGGTGCCCGATCGGGTGCAGGCGGCCACCTACATCGCCGCGGTGGCGGTGGCCGGGGGAGAGGTCGAGATGGTGGATGCCCGGCCCGCGCATATGGAGATGCTGCTCACCCGGTGCCGAGATATGGGCATCGTGTTCGAACCGTTCGAGGACGACGGTGTCGAGGGGGTGCGGGTGTCGTGCTCCACCCGGCTGAGGTCGGTCGATGTTCAGACCTTGCCGTATCCGGGAATCGCCACCGACTACAAACCGCTCATCATCACGATGCTCGCCGTGGCCGATGGGGTGTCGATCGTGACCGAGAACCTCTATCCCGGTCGCTTCCGATACGTCGAGGAACTGCAGCGGCTCGGGGCGGATATCCGCACCGACGGTCATCATGCCGTGGTGAGGGGACAGCCGCGGCTCTCCGGCGCCCCGGTGCGGGCTCACGACATCCGCGCGGGCGCCGCGATGGTGGTGGCCGGTCTGGCGGCCGAGGGCACGACGACGATCTCTGGGGTGCGACATATCGACCGCGGCTACGACGACCTCGTCGGTCGTCTCGCGTCGATCGGCGCGGATATCGCCCGCGTCGACCCCTGACCCCGCGACGGCTCAGTCGGCAGGTTCGCTCGGCAGGTCGCCGCGGGTCTCGTCTTCGGCATCCCTTTCGGCTTCGGCCGCCGCTTGGGCCGCGGCCTCCACCCGACGCTTCACCAGCGCGAGTACGCCGATGACCACAAGCATTGGGCCGGCGACGAGCAGGATCTCGTCCCAGCCGCCTTGGTGCGCGATGAGAGGCACGTTGTGAGCGTACGAGGTCGATCGTGCGAGCCGACCCCGGTGTCTGGTTGACTGTCCAGACGATGTTGGAGCAGATCAAGGCGACGATCGAGGTCATTCGACCGGCTCTTCAGGCCGATGGCGGCGACATGGAACTCGTCGGCGTCGACGAGGAGACCGGTGTGGTCAGCGTCCGGCTTGTGGGGGCCTGCGGAACCTGCCCGGTGTCGACGCAGACGCTCAAAGGCGGGATCGAACGCATCCTGCGCGACCGCGTCGACGGGGTCACCGAGGTAATCAACGTCGCCGAGGCCGAGAACGCGATCTGATGGGTCGCGCTCCGGCGGATCCCGTCGCGCTGTTCGCCTCCGCCCGCGAGGGTGACCGGGCGGCGACGGCTCGCCTTCTCTCGCTCGTGGAGCGCGGTGGGGTCGAAGGCCGCGCGGTGGGCCGACTCGCCCATCCCTTGAGCGGAGAGGGCTACACCGTCGGGCTCACCGGCGCTCCCGGTGCCGGTAAGAGCACCCTCACGAGCGCGCTGATCGGCCACCTCCGCGCACTCGAGCTCGAGGTCGCTGTGCTCGCGATCGATCCCTCCTCGCCGTTCACGGGAGGCGCGATCCTCGGTGATCGGGTGAGGATGCAGGATCACGCGAACGATCCCGGGGTATTCATCCGGTCGATGGCCACCCGAGGTCATCTCGGTGGCCTGTCGGTGGCCGCCCCTGAGGCGATCCGACTCCTCGACGCCCTCGGTCGCCGTTGGATCCTGCTCGAGACGGTCGGTGTCGGACAGGTGGAGGTCGAGGTCGCGGGCAAGGCGGATACCACCGTGGTGGTGGTGAACCCGGGTTGGGGTGACAGCGTTCAGGCGAACAAGGCGGGCCTCATGGAGATCGCCGATGTGTTCGTCATCAACAAGGCCGATCGCAAGGGGGTCGAGGAGACCCGCCGTGACCTCGAGCAGATGCTCGACCTGTCGGAGTTGCCAAACGACTCGTGGCGACCGCCGATCGTGGCGACCGTAGCGAACTCGGGTGAGGGCGTTGCCGAGTTGTGGGAGGCCGTGGGTCGTCACCGCGCCTTCGCGGAGGAGAGCGGCCTGCTCGCTGAGCGACGCCAGTTCCGCCTGAGGGAGGAGATGCGAGAGATCGTCGCCGCGCGGCTTCGCGAGCGAGCTCGTCAGGTGTGCACGGGTGAGCGCTGGGACGAGTTGACCGACGAGGTGCTCGGTCGTCGTGTCGACCCCTGGACCGCCGCCGATGAGATGTTGGCTCCGGTCGACGCCTGACGGCTTCGCCGGCTGAGATCGTCGAGCACCACCTCGAGGGCGCGGGGCCCCGGTCGACCCCGGCTCGTCCAGCGTTCGGCGCCGTCGCGGAGTTGGGTGACGGTCCAGCCGCGGCCGAGAGCGCTGACCACTGCCCGCTCGAGGAGATCCGGTCGTGTGTGGGGTGAGAGCAGGGCGAGGGTGTCGGGGATGTCGAGCACTGGGATGCCCGACACGTCGACGACCGCTTCGTCGACCGGACCGCGGGTGAAGTGGGTGATGATGACCCCGGGATGTCCGGGCCACGACCCGCGTCGACAGAGGAGGTCGACTCGGTCGTGATCGTTGAAGCCGTCGAGTCGATGCAGGCGGGCGGCGGCACCGTGAGAGATCACGCCGCGGCCCGGCCCGAGCGTGGCGATTCGGCAGCGCTGACGAAAGCTCTCTGGGGTCGATGTGACGCGCACGACGCGAGAACCAACGCGGTCGAGCACGCCGATATCGAGGAGCCGTCGCTCTCGATGCCAAGAGACGCCGAGGCGTCGGAGGTCGTCACAGGTGGCGACGCCGTCGTGGTCGTGGAGGTGTTGGAAGAGTTCGCGCATGACCTCCGGTGGGCGCCGGAGGGCCCCCTGCGGGGAACTCGACGGGTCTACTTGCCGAGGAACTCG
>Ga0208004_1000033_pt1 | contig 45751 bp, 47 predicted proteins | sample DEB08_DNA_6_FD_184522 | JGI IMG/M metagenome (GOLD analysis project Ga0208004, IMG submission 184522) | Aqueous microbial communities from the Delaware River and Bay under freshwater to marine salinity gradient to study organic matter... | ecosystem: Environmental > Aquatic > Marine > Coastal ...
GAATCTGAATTAATTGAATTAGATGAGGCAGAGGCCCTTGAGCTATTAAACTCAATTGGACTATCAGAGCCTGGGTTAAGTAGCCTTGCTCGTGTTGGTTTTGCAACTCTTGGGTTGCAGACATATCTAACTGCAGGTCCTAAAGAGGCTCGGGCTTGGACCATTCATAAGGGCGATACCGCTCCTATGGCAGCCGGTGTAATTCATAGTGATTTTCAGAAAGGCTTTATTAAGGCCGAAGTTGTTTCATTTACCGATCTAGTTGACGCTGGATCATTTAATGAAGCCAAGGCGCGGGGCAAAGTTCGCATGGAAGGCAAGGATTACGTAATGGCTGATGGAGATGTCGTGGAATTTAGGTTCAATGTCTAGAGTAATTAAATCTGCCCATTTAAATGGCCTTGAGGTAAAGAGCCGTGAAGAGCTAAGAAATCTAGCCATTATTGCTCACGTAGATCATGGCAAGACAACTCTTGTTGATGCAATGTTATGGCAATCAGGAGCCTTTGCTGCCCATAAAGCGCAAGCAGATTCCCAAGATCGATTAATGGATTCGATGGATTTAGAGCGGGAAAAAGGAATTACCATCCTTGCTAAAAATACTGCGGTAAAGCGCGGCGATAGCATTGTAAATATCATCGATACTCCAGGGCACGCAGACTTTGGCGGCGAAGTTGAGCGCGGACTTGAAATGGTCGATGGCGTTGCACTTCTAGTTGATGCCTCAGAGGGACCGCTTCCGCAAACTAGATTTGTTTTAAGAAAAGCTTTGGAGAAGAACCTTCCAGTTATTTTGATTATCAATAAAGTAGATCGCCCGGATGCAAGAATTGCAGCAGTTGTTGATGAGGCCTATGCCCTCTTTCTAGATCTTGATGCTGATGAATCTCAGATTGATTTTCCAATTGTTTACACCTCAGCTAAAGCTGGAAGGGCCTCGCTAACAAGACCAAGTGATGGCGGCATGCCAGATGAAGAAAATCTTGATGTGCTCTTTGATGTTATCTTTAAAACTATCCCGGCTCCTAAATATCATGTTGGAGCGCCGCTACAAGCACATGTAACTAACCTTGATTCATCTCCTTATCTTGGCCGTCTTGCGCTATGCCGGGTCCATGAAGGTGAGATCAATAAAGGCCAGATGGTGACTTGGATTAAAACTGATGGCACCCAGAGCAAGGTAAAAATCTCAGAGTTAATGATTACTGAAGGACTTGAGCGAGTTCCAGCATTAAAAGCAGGCCCTGGAGACATTATCGCTGTTGCTGGAATTGAGACTATTACCTTAGGTGAAACGCTAGCTGATCCTGAAAATCCATATCCACTGCCGTTAATTACCGTTGATGAACCAAGTATTTCTATGACCATTGGTATTAATACCTCACCGCTTGCAGGAAGAGTTGGTAAGAAATTAACAGCTCGCTTAGTCAAAAACCGTCTTGATCAAGAGCTAGTTGGAAATGTTTCACTTCGAATCCTTCCAACCGAACGTCCTGATACCTGGGAGGTGCAGGGACGAGGAGAACTTCAACTTGCAGTTCTAGTTGAAATGATGAGGCGTGAAGGATTTGAACTAACTGTTGGAAAACCTCAAGTTGTTACCAAGATGGTTGATGGAAAACTTCATGAACCTATGGAGAGTTTAACCATCGATGCGCCAGAGGATTACCTAGGTGTTATTACTCAATTAATGGCTCTTCGCAAAGGCCGTATGGAGCAGATGGTTAATCATGGAACTGGATGGATCCGAATGGATTTCAAAGTTCCTTCTCGCGGCTTAATTGGTTTTAGAACTGAGTTCTTAACTGAAACTCGTGGCACAGGACTTCTTCACCATGTCTTTGATGGTTATGAAGCATGGCATGGCGAACTAAGAACTAGAAATACTGGATCACTTGTTGCTGATAGGTCAGGAACTGCCACCTCATATGCCATCTTTGGTCTGCAGGAGCGCGGAACAATATTTGTTGAAGTAACTGCTGATGTCTATGAAGGAATGGTTATTGGTGAGAACTCAAGGCCTGAAGATATGGATGTCAATGTGGTGCGCGAGAAGAAGCTAACCAATATGCGCGCCTCAGGTAGCGATGAGACCGAGAAGTTAATTCCACCAAAACTATTAAATTTAGAGCAGGCACTTGAGTATTGCCGCGAAGATGAATGTGTTGAGGTCACTCCAAATACGGTGCGCATCAGAAAAGTTATCTTTGATCAAAACGAAAGATCAAGACTTACCTCAAAGGCTAAAAAAGCTAACCAATAAGGGCTAAACACGCTGATTTATAGGCTCTTTTGCCTCATTGTCAGTGGTTGCCTCTTTAATCACCTCCATAAGCAAATAAGCCGGAGGTATTACAGATGAATCTACGAGAGCTAGCCTTTCAACTCTCAGCAATAACACTGATTGCTGATGCTGCAAAAGAAGCCAAAGACAGGCTAAGAAGGCAGTTTGCGCAAGCTCTTGAGGAAGTTGGCGCAGATTCAGCCAAAGCTGCACTTGAAGGCGAGGAGATTGCTAAAGTCTCACTAATTAGACCAAAAAATACCCCACAAGTTCTAAATGAGAAAGCCTTTGTTGATTGGGTTAAATCCAATTATGAATATGAAATTATTGAATCAATCAGAGAGTCATTTAGAAAGCATGTGATGGACTCGGTAGAAAATGTTGATGGCAAAGCGATATATAAGCGAAGTGGTGAGATCTTGGATTTCATTACCTTTAACAGCCGTGATTCTTATATTTCAACAAGATTTTTGACTGGCGGTCGTGAGGTTTTGAGCCAAGCTTTTAGAAGCGGTTCACTAACGCCAAGTTCTGTTATGGCTGAAGAGCTAGAGATGGCGGTGGGGCAGTAATGAGCTATTTCAATTTAAGTGATTACGAACCAGTTGAAAATCGCATTAGAGCGTTCTGGCTCAAATATCCGCAGGGGAGAATCTTGACTGATCTGCAGAGAACTGAGCGCAGCGATGGCAGGATTGAATGGATATGTCGAAGTGAGGCATATACCAACTCTGAAGATATTCGCCCGCAGTCAACTGGCTTTGCTACAGAGATTGAAGGTACCTCTCCAGTTAATCGCGCTAATGCCAGCGAGAATTGCGAAACTTCAAGTATTGGTCGCTGCCTTGCTAATTTAGGTTTTGCCGCTAAAGGAAAGCGCCCAAGTAGGGAGGAGATGGCAAAGGCTGCCAGAGGTAGCTCTGGAAAGGTCTTAAATAAGAGTGATTGGGAGCGGCTCATCAGAGAACTTCATGGCTGCACTGAGTTAAGTCAATTAAAAGCCTGGTCTGCCTATGCTGCAAGCTTTAATATGCCAGAAGTCAAACGAAATGAACTCCTTTCAATCTATAAGAGTCATCGAGAGAGCTTAAGTAAAAAATCTGAAGTTGCTTAAGTAATAGTAATACTCAGAGCTCTGTGATCACTTAAGCCATTGTGCTCATGAATTAAAGGCTTAACCTGATCTGCATCGATATCTTTACTTAAGATGTAATCAAATTCGATATTTGGCTTCCATGATGGATATGTAGCACCTGGGGCAAGATCTCGCCATCCAGAGAACTTTGCTGCAACTCCCCAAGGAAGATTAAAGTCTCCGGTGAGGATATGTTTTCCAGCAATACTTGGAAGCCATTTGATTATCTTTCTAAGTTGAGCAACATTTTTTCCTGGAACAAATGAGAGGTGAGTGGTACTAATTGAAAGACCATTTTCAAGTTCTGCAACTAGAGCGCTCCTTGGTTCATCGGAGACATAGATAAATTGGGCTCTTTTTTCGCCTGGAACCAAAAGCGGCATACCGATAGCCGATCTTCCAAGATTTATTCGATGCCAGGATTTAACTTTTACTTTTGAAACAATTCCAATGCCATACATTGCCTGATTTGGAATCAGTGAATCTTGGGTGTAGATCAGATTGCTATCAACTGCGCTCCATTTCTCACCTGGTGTTCCAATTAGTGATGGAGCAAAGGCCCAATAATTTGCGCCAAGTAATTTGGCAATGTGACTTACCTGATTAACTCCAGATGATCTTTCTTGATTGAGATCAACTTCTTGAAGAGTGATTACATCGCTATTAACTTCTTGGAGCATCTGACTTACCGCGCTTTGAAGCGTTGCCCCAGAATTTGGCGGAATTGCCATGCCATGAAGGGTGTTCCAGCAGGTCAGGCTAAAGCCCTGGGTAGATGCCATGAAGGCAGGCTAGTAGGGTCGCCCCGTGCTGCTAAACCTTCCACTCTCGCGCTCAAAGCTAGATCGAGCGGCCCATCTGCGCAGTGATTCTGCATCACTTGATGAGCTCTTCTCTCGGGCAAAGATAATTTCTATGGTCGCTGATCGCTTTGAATGTAGCGAGAAAGCGCTGACTTTCATCCCGCCTGAGCTTGCTAAAGGTGAGCGATATTTTCTAGGGCTTTCAAGTAGCGGCGAGCCATATTTTGTAGTTCATCAGGTAAGTGATCAAAAAGAGTTTGGAGAGAACTTTCAATCCTTAAGAACGCTAGGTGCTCACCTAAGCGATCTAGAAATTGGAGCAGCAGTTCATAGCCTTGCCTTATCGCAGTGGCATCAGAGCCATATGAGATGTTCTAAGTGTGGAGAGAATACTAAATCAATTCTTGGTGGCTCTGTAAGAAAGTGTTTGGTCTGTAGCGTTGAGCATCATCCCAGAACTGATCCTGCAATTATTGTTTTGGTTAAAGATAGTAATGATCGAATCTTGCTTGGGAGACAGAAGGTCTGGCCAGAGAAGCGCTTCTCAACTTTTGCAGGTTTTGTTGAACCAGGTGAATCATTTGAAAGTTGTGTTATTAGAGAAGTTGCTGAGGAGTGCGGCGGGATAGTTACTGAGATGAAATATCTTGGTTCTCAGCCTTGGCCATTTCCAGCATCAGTGATGATTGCTTATGAAGCAGTGATTTCAAATCCTGACTCGGTGGTTGCAGATGGGCAAGAGATTGAAGAGATAGTTTGGCTAACTCGAGAAGAGTTAAAGTCAAAATGTGAAAGCGGCGAGTTACTACTGCCACCAATTATTTCGGTTGCTCGAGCGATGATTAATGCTTGGCATGGCCCAGCTGCAGAGAGTGAATTGTCAGGTCAGTCGTGGCGCAATTAGCTGATGAGATTCTTTCATCACTTGATCCCCAGCAGCGAAGTGTTGCAACTGCTCTAAAGGGGCCAGTATGTGTAATTGCTGGAGCTGGAACTGGAAAAACTAGAGCGATAACTCATCGCCTAGCTTATGGCGTTGATATCGGAGTCATTGACCCAAAGCGAGTGCTCGCCCTTACCTTCACTGCAAGGGCCGCAGGTGAGATGCGAACCAGGCTTAGATCACTTGGCGTTGCAAGTATTGCGGCAAGGACCTTTCATGCTGCTGCCTTAAAGCAGTTAATTTACTTCTGGCCTGAGACGCTAGGGGGGCGTTTTCCCTCGCTATTAACTAGTAAAACTGGTTTTTTAAGCGAGGCAATGAAGCGAGCAAATATCTCAAGTAGTAAGAAAAGTTCGCTGCTTCGAGATTTAGCAGGAGAGATTGAATGGGCAAAAGTTCTAGCACTTGCTCCTGATCAATACCTGCAAGGACTCAGCGATTACTCCAGAGTCTTTAACCCCAGCAGCAAGATAAGCGCTGAGCAGGTGGCAAAAGTTTATGAAGCATATGAATCATTAAAGAAGCAAGAACGCGCCATTGATTTTGAAGATGTCTTACTACTAACAGTTGGAATGCTTGAGGAAGAACGAGAAGTTAGAGAGCGAGTTAGGGATCAATATAGATACTTCACAGTTGATGAGTATCAAGATGTTTCACCGCTGCAACAACGGCTATTAGATCTCTGGCTAGGAAAGCGAGATGATATCTGTGTTGTGGGAGATCCAGCTCAGACGATTTACTCTTTTGCTGGCGCAAGCCCAGCCTTTCTACTCAACTTCACTAATAAATATCCACACGCTGAGGTGATCAGGCTAAGCGCTGGATATCGCTCAACTCCTGAAATTATTTTTACTGCAAATACGATTTTGCGAAGCGCCAATCTTGGACATGAGCTAGATGCGATAAATAGCCATGGGGATAAGCCAATAGCGCAAGGCTATAAATCACAGAGCGAGGAGGCGCAGGCGCTAGTTTCACTAATTAAAGAAGATATCGCAGGCGGCCTTGCAACAAATGAGATAGCAATTCTTACTAGAACTAATAGTCAATTAGAGGTATTAGAAAGCGCACTTGATGCAGCAGGTATTGAAAATCAAATAAGAAATTCAGAGCGCTTCTTTAATAGGCCGCAGGTAAGAGAGATAATTGGGGCGATAAGAAGCGCTTCAGTGCTATCAGAATCTGATTGGCTCTCTGACTTGCGAGATTGTCTAAAACCATTTGGTCAGAGTGAATATGTACGCTCATTTATGCAATTAGCGGGAGAACTTGAAGCAGAAGGGCTTACCTCTCTTAGAGCATTTCTTAGGGAACTTGAAGAGCGCTCAGAGACTAATAACCCTCCGATCCTTCCTGGAGTGGCTCTTGCAACGCTGCATGCTGCAAAGGGTTTGGAGTGGCGCAAGGTTTATCTAGCAGGGGTTAGCGCTGAAGTTCTCCCCTGGCAGGCTAGCTCAATAGAGGAAGAGAGACGTTTGTTTTATGTGGGGGTAACTAGGGCGCAAGAGAGCCTAGCTCTTACCTACTACGGAGTAGCGAGTCCATTTTTAGCAGAGGTTGGGTTAGTAAATTAATTAGTTTGCATCATTTGCCCGCGATGTATTACTCTTTGCAAACCATGACAGCAGCAAGAAGTACTTCACTAACGATGAGCACATATCGCACACATCGCAATTGGAGCATGCCTGCATTTGGTTACAAGTATTTTGCAACCAAGTCAACCAAGGCCGATGGATTCGGCACCTGGAGCGCTATCGGATAAGACCGATTAAGCAAAGCCCAGGGGCCTAGAATCCAAAAGGATTCGGGCCCCTTTTTCTTTATCCAGGTAATTAAAAATGAGATGAAAAAGGAAGGCAGAGGTGAGAACGATGAGCGTTCTCTTTAGCGAACTATTAATTCCAGGCTGGGCCGAGGGCGAAGGCGCCATGATCGGACTAGATGCGGTCACTGGCGTATATGGCAGTGATCAAGCATTTAGCTTGCCATGTCACACTTCAAATCCTGAAATCTTCTTCTCAGATAAGAGCGATGAGATCGCATATGCCAAAAACCTCTGCAGCGCATGTCCGGTAAAGAAGGAGTGCTTGCAAGGAGCTCTTTCGCGGAAAGAACCTTGCGGTATTTGGGGCGGGGAGTTATTTGAAGATGGAGTGGTTATCGCTGCCAAAAGACTTCCGGGAAGACCGAGATTAAATCAAGAAGTTGTTACTTCTGAATTAATCGATGAGAAGGTTTTGGTAGCAACTGCTTAAACAGCGCTGTAACTAAGGTGTTAATGGGGTGAGCGACGGGGCTTGAACCCGCGACATCCCGGACCACAACCGGGTGCTCTACCAGCTGAGCTACGCCCACCATGCAATAGAAAGTATTGCGGGGCTAAGTATACCGAGAGTGCCTAGGTGCTCACTACACATTATTTCTTTGCAGTTAATTCACAACTTTGGTCAGTAAATAAGAAAGAGCTTGCCTGCTCTTGGCCTATGAAAGGGCCATGGAAAATGAAGAAATCCAGCGCGGAGCTGATTATGGAGCGCTACAAAGCCTTCTAGAAGATGATGAAGTTGAAGAGATTTGGATTAATTCCCCGCAGAGAATCTTTATTGCCCGATCAGGAAAGAGCGAATTAACCAATATAGTTTTAAGTGCTTCAGAGCTTCAATCAATTATGGATCGTATATTGATGTGGTCGGGCAGAAGAATTGATCTAAGCCACCCCTTTGTTGATGCTCGCCTGCCTGATGGAAGCCGGCTCCATATTGTTATTCCTGAAGTTACTTCTGAGCATTGGGCTATAAATATCCGTAAGCACTTAATGCGTGGCAAGAGTTTACTTAACTTAGTTGAGATGGAAGTTATCTCTTCCGAGATACGAGAGTTTCTAGGTGAGGCGGTAAGAGATAGAAAGAACATCTTGGTAAGTGGTTCAACTCAAGCAGGTAAAACAACTCTACTTAACGCTCTTGTCAGCGCAGTGCCAATAACAGATCGAGTAATAACTATTGAAGAAGTTTTTGAGCTAAGTCCAAGAATTCCAGATTGTGTTGCGATGCAGACTCGAAGCGCAAGTCTTGATGGAGTTGGGGAGATAAGCATTAGAAAGTTAATTAAAGAGGCCTTAAGAATGCGTCCATCACGTTTGGTAATTGGGGAGATTCGAGAAGCTGAATCTTGGGATATGTTGATTGCGCTCAACTCAGGAATTCCTGGAATGGCAACAATTCATGCTAATTCAGCAACAGAGGCGATAAGAAAACTTCAGACGCTCCCACTTCTATCTGGCGAAAACATCACCCAAGATTTTTTAACTCCAACAGTATTTCGAGCGCTTGATTATGTGATTCACGTAGGTCTTGATAGCACTGGAGTTCGAAGAGTTCTGCAAGTGGTTAAAGTGCTAGATAGGGCAGAGAACTTTCATATCGATTTAGAACCGATATTTACCTGGAGCCAGGGGCAATATCAAAGAGGTTTCCATGTTTGAGCAATTTGCTCTGCCGGTTTTTACGGGCTTGCTTGCAGCCCTTGGTTCATATATCGCCTTGTTTGACCTAAGCTCTCTAAACAAAAGACTTAAGCTAGATAAAAAGATCTCCTCTCGAAGCGCTATAACTTTGATAATTACTCTAATCTCTTCATATTTCACTACCTTTCTGCTCACCTCATCTGAGGCAATTTCTTTAGCAATTGCTACCCTCTCATCAGCTCTTCCTTTTCTTATTGGCCGAGGGCGAAATCTCAAAAGGCAGAGAGAGCAAGAAGTTGCCTGGCCGGAGGCAATTGACTCTTTAGTCTCAGCGCTTCAAGCTGGGATTTCAATCTCTGAAGCGCTTACTCAATTAGCGCTGCATGGTCCAAAGGTATTGAGGCCAAGCTTTGCTCAGATTCAGAGCAATCTTTTAAGCGTAGGAAATTTTGAACAAGTGTTACTAAAAGAAAAGAAACGCTTAGATTCAGCAATCTCTGATCAGGTCTTTGAAACTCTAATTATCTCAAAGGACTTTGGAGGAAAGGATGCTAACAATGCACTTCGTTTGTTAGCCGAATTTGTTAGAGAAGATATTGCAGTAGCTGAGGAGATTCAAACTAAATTTGGTTGGATTAGAAATTCAGCTCTTTTAGCAACTGCAGCGCCCTGGCTCTTATTAATCCTTCTCTCCACTCAAGATTCGACAGTTGAAATCTACTCCACGCCAAGTGGAGCCTTAGTTCTATCTCTTGGGGTTGTGATGACTGCAACTGCCTACATTTGGATGGAGAAGGTCGGCTCTCTTCCTGCTGCGCCGAGGGCGTTGAGATGAAAGCGGAATTAACTGATCTACGTCTGCTCTCGCTTCTCTCGGTTTTGCCTCTAATGTTGTTGGGGGTTTGGATGATTAGCAATGAGAGCTTTGCGAATTTAGGTTCAAGAAGTGCAAAGTATTCAAGGGTAGTTAGAGTGGAAAGTCTTGGTCATAAGGCAAATAGAGTTAGAGCTATTGGGATTTACTTTTTAATCCTTAGCGCAGCGACAATTGCACTCTACTTATTGATTGCTATCTGGCCCGAGCAGATTCCAGCCTCACTTTTACTACTGAGCATTCTGGCCTTATTTCTTGCACTACTTAGAAAGCGAGCAGATGCAGAGAGGAGAGTTGCGACAGAGATCTTTGAAAGAGAACTTCCCTCGCTAATTCAACTTTTAACTATTCTCATCTCCTCTGGAATCTCGCCCTCTAGGGCACTTGCAATAATTGGTCAGAGATCAACATCGTTAAGTGCAAGAGAGCTCGACCTAGTGGTTTCAGAAATCTCAAATGGCACATCTCTTACCCAGGCCCTTGATAATCTCGCTCTGCGCTATGACTCTCTAGTATTGAGAAGATTTACCACCAGCATAGCTCTAGGCATTGAGAGAGGCTCATCTTTGGGGCCCATCCTGATTTCTCAGGTAAAGGATGCTCGTTTAGCGAGTAAGAATTTGATCTTGCAGAGAGCAGGTAAAGCTGAGATTGCTCTCATGATTCCGATTGTCTTTTTAATCCTTCCTATCTCAATTTTATTTGCACTATTTCCTTCATTTGAGCAGCTCAATAGCTTCATGTGATTAAACCAAGTTATACACAGCGCCCTTTCTCCACAATATCCAAGCTTTGTTTTAAGCAGATGTCTGAGGTAGGTGAGAATTACAGAAAGGATAAAACAAGAGGGAGTTAAATATGGAAATCAAAAAGCTTTTATCTAGTGAAGTTTTCCAAGTGAAATTCGTAGAGTCTAAGGATTTATTGAATAAATCTAAAGTTGCTGAGAAGTATCGAGAATTTATGGCAAAAGATGTTGATGAATCAGGAGATGTTCCTGGTTGGGTATTAGTGGTCTTAATGACCACAGGATTAGTTACCGCTATCTGGACTATTGCCGCTCCAAGACTTAGTACCATTTTAAAAAATTCATTGGATGCAATGAATGGTATTCGTTAATGAAATGCAGTGATAATCACGATTTAGAGAGCGGTTCGGTGGAGTCGGCCCTAAGCTTGATTCCTACAACTGCTTTTTTCCTTTTAGTTCTCCAGTTAATGCTCTCTGGAAGTTGGCAGTTGCTGGATAAGATTGATATTTCAAATGCCATAAATCACACCGCACTATTTTCAGCAGAGGCAGGGAAAACAGCCTTTTATGCTCTGGACCGTGGGCGAGAGATTGACCAAGAAGTCCTAGCGCTTCCTGGTGGGGGCGAGATTATTACCTACAGCTCAACACTTGATATTCCAGTAATCACAAATTTATTTGGTTCAGCAATCAAGATGAAGAGTGAAGGCATAGCTATTCGTGAATAGAAATAGCGATGAGAGCGGATCAGCAATTGCTGAATTTGTACTTATTGCAACGCCGCTATTCATACCTGCTCTAATTTTCTATTCATCTATGCAGCAAAGCGCAAAAGAGGAGATGACAGTCTCAACGCTTGCAAGGCAAAGCCTTAGAGCTTTTATAACAGCAGATAACTTGTCGCTAGGTCATCAAAGAATTCGATTTCTACTTGATCAATATCAAGAAATAGAAAATAAAGGACGCGCCAGTGATGATCTGCGCCCTGGTTTTACCTACAACATTTCCTGCCAGAGCCAAGGTTGTCTAAAGCCTGGCTCACTTGTTGAATTGAGTCTCTATCGCTCATTTGAAATTGAAGTTCATGACTTTGGTAAATCAGTGCTAGGTGAGAATCGAAAGGCTGCTGCAGTTGTAAGAGGTTATGTTGATAAATGGCGTGATGAGAGTTAGAACGCAATTGGAGGATGAATATGGCTCAATTTCTCCCTTGATTATGGGCTACTTCATCATCGCGATGAGTTTGACCTTTCTCATTTCAAATATAGCCTCGGTCTATATCGCAAGAAGAGATCTGATTAATCTAACTGAAGGAGCCCTATCTAGAGCGGTTCAGGAGTTAGATGAATTTGCTTATTACTATCAAGTGCCTATTCCCGAGATATTTCCCGGTCAGAGCAAAGCCGTTCCTATCAATTGCAGTGATGCTGGCAGGACCTTTAGCCAAGAAGTAGCGTTAATAGCAAAGAGCAAGTTGGATCTCTATGGTCGAAGCTTTAACCAAGCAAGTAGTGATATTGAGTTGAAATCATTTATCTGTGATGGAAAGAGTCTTCGTGTCAGCCTGCAACAGGTTCATCAATTGCCATTTAAGTTGCGGGTCTTTGGCATCACCGAATTTACCAATCAAATAGAGGTATCGATGGAGAGTATCTATCGATGACTATGACAGCAATAATTGGGGTTATCCTTAACCCATGGCAGAGCGCGATATAAATAGTGAGATAGCCGCGCTTGATGCTACATTGAAATCAATAGAAGCCGTTTTAGATTTAGGTAAGTTAAGAAAAGAGCAGGCTGAACTGGAGACTCAGGCAGGAGCTCCAGATCTTTGGAGCGATCCAGAAGAAGCGCAGAAAGTTACGAGCGCACTCTCAAGGATAAATAGCACTATAAATAAGGTAAGCATTCTTAGATCAAGAGTGACTGATCTTCCGATTATGTTAGAACTTGCCAATAGTGAGTCAAGCGATGGAGCAGAACTGGAAATTCTAAAAGAGTTAGATTCTTTGACTTCAGCAATTTCAGATCTTGAAATACAGACGCTATTAAGTGGTGAATATGACCATCGAGATGCGCTAATTACTATTCGCTCAGAAGCTGGCGGTGTTGATGCATCTGATTGGGCAGAGATGGTCTCTAGAATGTTTTTCAGATATTGCGAGCGCCACAATTATGGAGTTAGTGTTCTAGAAACCTCTTATGGTGAGGAGGCTGGAATCAAGTCAACTACCTTTAAAGTAAGTGGCCCCTACTGTTATGGCACCCTCTCTGTTGAGCAGGGGACTCATCGATTGGTGAGAATCTCGCCATTTGATTCACAGAACCGGCGCCACACATCCTTTGCTGGAGTTGAAGTTGTGCCAGTAGTTGATCAAAGTGATGATATTGAAATTGATGAGAAAGATATTCGAATCGATGTTTATCGATCATCAGGGCCTGGAGGGCAGGGAGTTAACACCACTGATTCTGCAGTTCGAATTACTCATATCCCCACTGGAATTGTCGTTTCGTGCCAGAATGAAAGATCTCAAATTCAAAATAGAGCAACTGCAATGGCAGTTCTACAATCAAAATTGCTGGAGAGGCGTAATGCACAGGAGCGAGCAAAAATTGATGCGCTCCGTGGTGATACATCAGGTTCTTGGGGGAATCAAATTCGATCCTATGTGCTTCATCCCTACCAAATGGTCAAGGATCATCGCACTGATTTTGAAACTGGAAATACCCAAGCGGTTCTAGATGGTGATCTTGATGGATTTATCTCCGCTGGAATTCGATGGCGTAGAGAGAGAAAATAAAGCAGGATTTATACGCTCAATTGGTAATTCTGCGTTATTTCTCACCCTAATTCCGCGGGTTTATCCGCAGCTTTCTCGCTAGCTCTACCTAAAATCACACCCGTGATTCGTTTTGAGAATGTAACTAAGGGCTATGCCAAAAACGACCGACCCGCTTTAGATAATGTCTCGATTGCAATCGAGAAGGGTGAGTTTGTTTTTTTGGTAGGACTCTCTGGCTCTGGAAAATCTACATTCCTTCGACTTGTCTTAAGGGAGGAGCGACCAACTTCTGGAACGATTCATGTTGCCGGAAAAGATTTAGGAACACTTTCTAGCTGGAAGGTTCCTGAGTTAAGGCGCCAAGTTGGCACGGTATTTCAAGATTTTCGTCTGCTACCAAATAAAACAGTTGCCGAAAATGTGGCCTTCACCTTGCATGTATTAGGTTTTTCAAAGAAAGAAATTGCACGCGAGGTTCCAGAAGTTCTAGAGCTAGTTGGTCTTGAGGATAAATCTGATCGAAAGCCTGGAGAACTCTCAGGCGGGGAGCAACAAAGGGTTGCGATAGCAAGGGCTTATGTGAGCAATCCTGCGATTCTTATTGCTGATGAACCAACCGGAAACCTAGACCCTGCAACCTCTGTTGGAATTATGAAATTACTTGATCGAATCAATCGCGAGGGAACTACTGTGGTTATGGCTACTCATGACTCTGGAATTGTTGATCAGATGCGCAAAAGAGTTATCGAATTAGATAAAGGTCAAGTTATCCGCGATCAGGTTCGTGGAGTTTATGGATATACGGGGTAGCGATGCGCGCTGGATTTATTCTTAGTGAAGTAGGCATTGGCCTACGAAGAAATCTAACTATGACCTTTGCTGTCGTAGTAACGGTTGCAATCTCGTTATCACTTCTTGGTATTGGCCTGCTTTCAAATTCTCAAGTTCGAGTGATGAAGGATTACTGGTATGACAAGATTGAAGTCTCGGTCTATCTCTGCGGTTCTCTCTCTGACTCACCCTCTTGTGCCGGTGGAATAATCACTGCGGAACAAAGACTTGAGATTCAAGCAGATCTTGAAGAACTACCAGTTGTTGAAACGGTCTATTACGAATCACAGTCTGAGGCATTTGAGCGCTTTCAGGAAAGATTTAAAGATTCAGCTATTTCGCAAAATGTCACTGCAGATCAATTGCCAGAGTCATTTCGCGTAAAGCTAACTGACCCTACGCAATTTGCAGTAGTGCAGAGCGCCTTCTCAGGTCGACCTGGAGTAGATGTAGTTCAAGATCAAAGATCCATTCTAGAGAAATTCTTTAGGTTACTTAATGTTTTGCGCGATGGAGCGTTAGCAATTGGATTTGCCAGCGTGCTAACCGCTGCACTCTTAATTAGTAATACTCTAAGAATTGCTGCCTTTAATCGAAGACGAGAGACCAATGTAATGAAATTAGTTGGTGCAAGTTCTTTCTCTATTCAACTTCCATTTATTCTCGAAGGTGTTTTCTCGGCAATTATTGGTTGGGGGTTTTCAGTTGGCCTACTCTCTTCATTAAAATATGTAATCGATGATCGAATAGCGCCACTTTTGACCTTCACTAACTTCTTTACCTGGAATGACGTTTGGGTTGTATCTGCTTATCTTCTTGGAACAGGACTTTTAGTTTCATCCTTAGCTTCCATATTGACTCTTCGAAGGTACTTAAAAGTCTAACTTCAACTTGCCCTATCGCTGAGCGCTAATCAGCTCTCAGTTGAGTTCTAATGTGCTTCTGGGCTACCGTTACCGCCTTGCAATTAGAACGCTTTATCAAATAAGGAAGCATTAGGAGATTTTCCAGTGAGCGAAAAGAAGAAATCACCTGCTTCCAAGCGCGCTGTAATTGGTGGACGAGCAAGAAAGCCAGATTTAACCGCCACAAGGTCGAAAACTGTCAGAGAAGTTAATCTTTCTAAAGTTATTGATTCTCCTGAGGCAATAAATAGTCGGCAGAGGATAACTAACCCAGATCAGCTTCGGAAAGCCGTCCTAGCAATATTGATAACTTCGCTGGTTTTTGCAATAGGAATTCAGATTGGTGAGTCTAGAAATAGTAGTTCAGTAAATGAAGCGATAAAGAGCGTAGTTGAAAGTAGCGCCAAAGATATAGATCGTGATGTATTAGAGCGAGCTGCTATTGAAGGAGTTCTAAAAGCATCTGGTGATGAGTGGGCCAATTACTTTCCAAGAGAGGCCCTAGAAACCTTTGAAGCTCAGAGCTCTAATTCATTTACTGGAATTGGTATTTACTTGAGTAAATCCCGCGGGGGAGTAATCAAAATTACTTCGATTCAAGAGGGATCACCTGCAGCAAATTCTGATCTTGCTATAGCAGATGAGCTAATTGAAGTTAATGGCACTCAAGTAACTGGCGCATCTCTTGCTTCCACTATTGCACTTATTCGAGCAGATATTGGAAAGCGAGTTGATTTACTTGTGGGTAGGAATGAGCAAAGAATTCTCGCATCGATAAAGACTGGCAAAGTGCAGGCAAAGAGTGTTGAACTCTCACAAGTTAGTAGTTCGGTAGCGCTAGTTGAAATTGCTTCCTTTATTTCAGGAACAGCGAGCGAGCTTTCAGAGGCTCTAAAGAGCGCTAATTACAAGTCTGGCGTGATAATAGATTTGAGAAATAACTCTGGGGGCTTAGTTGAAGAGGCAGTTGCTGTGGCTGAGCAATTTATTGGTAGTGGCATCATCGTTTCTTACAAAGTCAACGATTCAGAAAAGGTATTTCGTGCAGTAAATTCAAATCCAATAAAGGTTCCAGTAGTTGTGATTATCAACCGAAATACTGCAAGTTCTGCTGAGATATTAGCTGGAGCATTCCAAGATAGAAATCGAGGCGTAGTTATTGGAGAACGCAGTTATGGCAAAGGTTCAGTTCAAGAGCTCATTTCACTTGATGATGGTTCAAAACTTGAGCTAACTGTTGCACTCTTTCTAACTCCATCGGGTCGCATCATTGAGGAAGTTGGAATAACTCCTGATTTGGCAGTAGCCCCTGCTGAGATTGGCCTTAAATCACTCCAGGTCTTAGGCGGTTTAGCATCCTTTAGCTCAAAGGATTAACTCAAAGCAGTTAGTTAGCAGAGATATCTTGGCTAGGGAGATACCCTTAAGCCGTGGTCAAAGAAATAGGAAAGAAATTAATTGCCCAGAATAAGAAGGGGCGACATGACTATTTCATCGATGAAGTTTTTGAAGCAGGACTAGTCCTTGTCGGCACGGAAGTTAAGTCTCTAAGAGCTGGAAGAGCAACACTTACTGATGGTTATGGAATGATTCAAGATGGCGAGATATATCTAAGCGGTGTTCATATTCCTGAATATAACGAGGGATCTTGGACCAACCATGAACCAAGACGAAATAGAAAACTCTTAATGAGTAAGCGCGAGATAAATCGCCTAATTGGAACTTTAAAAGAAAGTGGACTTACTCTCATTCCACTCTCACTTTATTTTAAAGATGGCAAAGCAAAAGTTGAGATCGCACTTGCTAGAGGCAAGAAAGCCCACGATAAGCGCGCAACATTGATGGAAAAACAGGCAAACCGCGAGATTGATCGAGAACTCTCTCATCGCTCAACTGGAAAAAGTAGTAGGGGTAAATCAAAGAGATATGAAGATTGATTCTCAGTTATAGCGCTACTGAGCGTATCTGCTAGGTTTTTTGAAGTCCTATCTCTGCTCTATAATTTGCACACAGCTTCTAATCCACGCTAATCGCGGGGGTGAACGGTCTCGACTTCGTTTGTTGAGCCAGGGGAAGCGGGCCGAGGAAGCCGGGATGATCTCGTTAACCACAAAAACCCGTGCACACATACAGACGCAGATAAAACTTCGTCTGATTACCGCCTCGCTGCCTAAGCGAGCTAAGTAATCCGTTGGCCTGAGCGCGCTCCCCGCCTCAGAATCCAACGTCGATAGGGGGGCTTACTAACCGAAGTTGTTGTGGCTATCGGTAAGGAAATCTTTCACAACTGAGTCTGTCGGTTACTAGCGTGCGAGAGAACCGGGACAGAGAAAACGAATAGCGCGCTACGCCCGTAGAAGCCCTGTTTCAGTGTCGAAGGACCCGGGTTCGATTCCCGGCACCTCCACCAGAGAAACTCCTTAAAGAAATTTTAAGGAGTTACTTTTCTATATCTCTTCAATTGCCATAGCGATCCAAGGCCAGTACTTAAACCAAGTGCTCCAATTACATTTGCTCCTCTGCTGACATTTTCAATAAGTAGAAAAATTCCAACAATACTTGAGAGAATTGCAAATATAATGATAAAGATTCTGCGAAAGCGCGACATACCCGCTGGTCTGTAAAGTGATAGCAAGAGCGCAATCGGTCCACCAAACATTGCTGGAAAGACAATAATTGAAACGAGAAGTGCTAATGACTCCATGGCTAGATAGTAGACCTAATATTAATTAACCACTTTAGAGGGCTTTAAGAGCGCTCACAACTTTTGTTAGCGAGGCCTTGGCATCGCCAAAGAGAAGTGTGGTCTTAGGATCAAAGAGAAGTTCATTCTCAATTCCAGCAAAGCCTGGTCTCATAGATCTCTTTAGGAAAATTACATTTCCTGCTTGCGCTACATCAAGAATTGGCATGCCATAGATTGGACATCCTGGAGTTGTTTTTGCAGCAGGATTAACCACATCATTTGCTCCAATAATTAGGGCAACATCAGTTTGTGGAAATGTTGGATTAACTTCATCCATCTCAGATAATTGCTCATATGGCACATTCGCCTCAGCCAGAAGAACATTCATATGTCCTGGCATGCGACCTGCAACTGGGTGAATTCCATAAGCCACATCAATTCCCTTGGCAGATAAGAGGTCTGCAAGCTCTCTGACTGTGTGTTGAGCTTGGGCAACTGCCAGACCAAAGCCTGGAACGATTACAACTCTGCGTGCATAGTTAAGCAAAATAGCCACATCATCAGGAGATCCTGATTTAACGGGCCGATCTTCCCCAGCGCCAGAACTATCTTGAGGCTTTGCAGTAAATGCTCCAAATAGAGTTCCAAAGAGTGAGCGCCCCATAGCCTCTGCCATCAAGCGAGTAAGAATTGTTCCCGAGGCTCCAACTAGAGTTCCAGCAATAATTAATAGCGTTGAATCAAGTACATAGCCGCCAGCGGCAACAGTTAAACCAGTGAAAGCATTTAGTAATGAGATAACAATAGGAACATCGGCGCCGCCAACTGGAAGCACAAATAAAATACCAAAAGCAAGTGAAAGACCTGCAAGAACTAGCAGTGGGGTAGTGCCAAGTGATGAGACAACCCAGAGGGCGCATCCAAGTGTGGCAAGAAGAGTTCCAGCGATAACAAATCGTCCTCCTGCAAAAACCACAGGGCGAGTGGTCATCAACTCTTGAAGCTTTAGGAAGGTAACAATTGATCCAGAAAATGAAGTTGAGCCAACGATAACCGTAAAGACCGTTGCAATAACAACTGCAGTTGATGCGCTCTGGCCTAGCTTTAAATATTCAACAATTGCAACAAGGGCTGCTGCTCCACCGCCAACGCCATTAAAGAGCGCAACTAATTGCGGCATCGCCGTCATCTGGACTCTTCTTGCTGCAGGAACTCCAATAATTAAACCAAATGCAATTGCTCCTAAAATCCAGCCAAGATTATTTAAGGGTAGCTCGCCATCGCTGCTATAGAAAAAGACTGCCACGGTTGCAATTGTTGCTCCCGCTGCTCCTAGAAGATTTCCTCGCCTTGCAGTTCTTGGATGAGATAGCCCCTTAAGTGCCAGAATGAACATAACTCCAGCGCTAAGACCAATTAACTCATATAAAAAGCGGCTCATTTATTTATCACCAGAGCCTTTATTCTTTGCGCCTTTGCCTTTAAACATCTCAAGCATGCGATCTGTGACAACAAATCCACCAACCATATTAATTGTGGCAAGAACAATTGCAGCTAGCGATAAACCAAGTTCTAGCGAGTTATCGCTATGGTCTGCCACAATAATTGCGCCAACCAAGATAACGCCGTGAATTGCATTAGCACCGCTCATAAGTGGGGTGTGAAGAGTTGATGAGACCTTGGAAACTACCTCAAAGCCAACAAATATAGAGAGTGTAAATATGGAGATTATCGCCATAGCTTCCATTGTGTTAGGACCCCTTCCTTAGATTTCCGCCATGAGTAAGGGCTGAGGCGTCAATAATTTCATCAGAGAAATCCAAAGCAATTGCACCATCTTTAACCATCAAGAGTAGAAGGTTGACCATATTTCTTGAGAGCAAGTAGGAAGAGTGAAATGGCAGTTGACTTGGAACATCTTTTCCACCCCAGAGCAAAACTGAATTTCCAACTGTAATTACTTCACCCGGCTTCGATCCTTCAACATTACCACCGCTTTCAGCAGCTAGATCAACAATTACTGAACCAGGAGCCATTGCTTGATACATCTGCTTTGTAACTAGCATTGGAGCAGCTCTTCCTGGCACTGCAGCAGTAGTAATCAAAACGTGAGATTTTGTGATGTAAGGCGTGAGAAGTTCTCGTTGCTTTGCAGCGCGCTCCTCGCTCATCTCTCTGGCATAACCCCCCGAACCTTCAAGTGCTTCTAACTCTAAATCAATAAAAGTAGCGCCCATCGATTTAACTTCATCAGCAGAAGATGGGCGAACATCATAGGCAGAGACAACTGCTCCTAGCCTTCTAGAAGTTGCAATTGCTTGAAGCCCTGCAACGCCTGCGCCAAGAACTAGAACATTTGCAGGAGTAACAGTTCCCGCAGCAGTCATAAGTAATGGAAAAAAGCGCGGAGAAAGCTCGGCTGCCACCAGGGCTGCTTTATAGCCAGCGCAGAGCGCTTGGGAAGTTAGTGCATCCATCGATTGCGCTCTTGAAATTCTAGGTAGCGCCTCTAGTGAAAAGGCTGTGGCTCCAGATTTAGCTAGTGCATCAATGCTTTCTTTAGCGCTAACACTTGAGAGAAATGAAATAGTAATTGCGCCACTTTTTAGGCTACTAGCCTGATCTGGACTTAGTGGCTGAACTGTGAGGATTACATCAGCGCCAGCTAATTCTTTTCTCTGATCACTTGTGCTAAAAATTGTTGCGCCTTGCTCTATAAAACTCTCATCACTTGCCCCGGCATGAATTCCTGCTCTTGATTCGATAGAGATGCTAAGCCCTGCTTTAGTTAATTTAGAGATGATGTCTGGAAGAAGGGCTACTCGCTTTTCACCAGTCTTACTCTCTGCAGGAACCACTACGCGCATATCAAAAGCCTATCTCTTTGGCTAAAAAGCCGGCCACTTCAAATGGGTGAACCTTTAATGAAATTAGATTCAATTCCTTCCCTTTAATTCTCCACGCAGGCTGTGATAGAGAATGGCTTGAATGGTAGTTCGGCGATGATAGGCCTGACGCCAAATCTTTGAAGCGCGACCATCCATGACAGATGCACTGACCTCTTGGCCGCGATGGGCTGGCAAACAGTGCATGAAGATTGCATCTTTACTTGCAAGGCCCATCAACTCATCACTTACAGAGTAACTTGAAAGGGCTTTCTCTTTCTCAATCCGATCAGCTTCAGGATCTCCCATTGACATCCAAACATCGGTATATAAAACACTTGCCCCACTCGCGGCAGATCTAGGATCACTTGTTACTTCAACTTTTCCACCGCTTTCTAAAGCTAACTTACTTGCAAGCTCTATAACTTCTCTTTTAGGAGCAAACTTTCCCTCTGGCGTTGCAGCAACCACATGAGCTCCCACGATTGCTCCCATCATTAGCCAAGCAGTAGTGACATTATTTCCATCACCGAAATATGCAAATTTTCTTCCAGAAATATCTTTTCCAAATACTTCACGGATAGTTAGCCAATCAGCAAGTGCTTGGGTGGGATGGTCATAATCAGTAAGACCATTAATTACTGGGATGCTGGCATTAGCTCCTAATTCATCGACATCGCTCTGAGCGAAGGTGCGAATTATTAGCGCCTCTGCAAATTGGCTTATTACTTTGGCGGTATCTGCAATTGTCTCTCCTCGACCAATTTGGAGATCATCGCCGCGAAGAAATATAGGAGTGCCACCAAGAAGAGCAACCGCGCTCTCAGATGCCAGACGAGTTCTAGTTGATGGCTTAGACATATAGATTGCAACAGTTTTATTGGCGAGAAGATTTGATGCCTTAAGTGGCTCACTTGCAAACTCGGATGCGGTAGCAAGAAGCATCTCCACATCAGATTTGAGCAGATCTTGGCTGCGCAAGAGATCTTTCATCTGCATATCTTACGACCCCAGAGTTAGCACTTGGAGCTCTGCCTACTCGCCCTATTATTAGCGCTATGAAGCAAGCTTTTGAGCCAGAGCAGGTTATGGGGCTATTTGGTAGAGGAAAACCAAGTAGCGATGGCGATACCTTGATTGATACTCGCACTGGAGAGCAGCTGGATTCCGGAGATCATGAAAGATTCTCACACTATGTTAGAAAAGAAAAAATAGTTGAATCAGCTGTCTCTGGAAAACCAGTAACAGCGCTCTGTGGCAAGAGATGGATTCCATCTCGTGATCCAAATAAGTTTCCAATCTGTCCAACATGTAAAGAGATTCATTCCGGCCTTCGCAAAGGGCCAGATGATCAATCCAATAACGAACTTTAGGTAAGTAATGGCGCTAGGCACCGCTACGCAAGAAGATAGCCGAGTTGATTTAAAAGCAGATCGACCATGGGTCTGCATAGTCTGGGATGATCCAGTTAATTTGATGACCTATGTGACTTATGTATTTATGGTGCTCTTTGGTTACTCAAAAGAGAAAGCAACTGAGTTAATGTTCAAGGTTCATAATGAGGGAAGAGCGCAAGTTTCAAGTGGCACTCGCGAGGAGATGGAGCGAGATGTGCAGCGGCTTCATGAATATGGCCTCTGGGCAACGCTACAAAGAGATAATGAGTATTAATTAAATGTCGCCATTTAAACGGGAAGAAAATGGCGAGATCTCAATTGAGATTTCAACGCAAGAATCACAGGTATTAATAAGTCTCACCGAGCAACTTCTAGAACTTCTCTCTCAAGGAGATTCTCAATCTGAGTCGCAAGATCCACTACTGCACTTAGTAGGAATCTCTGATTCTGATGCACTCCCTGAAGATCCAGTACTTCGTAGGTTGTTTCCTGATGCCTATGAAGATTCAACTTCATCTAGTGAATTTCGCCGCTACACCGAATATGGGCTCCGTGAAAAGAAGAAAGCACATGCCCGAATCATTTATGAAGCTCTAACTAGCCAAGGCGAGGTAGATGAGATTGCCCCTGGCCAAAAACCGATTGATAAAGGCTCTTTTAGGCTGATTATTAATAGCGCAGAGCTACTTGATTGGCTCTCAGGGCTTAATGATTTAAGGCTTGCACTTGCGGTGCGTCTTGGAATTGGTGGCAACCGGCAGGAGAGCGCTGATATTGATACCAAGGCTATTCATAATAAATATGAACTCATGTTAGAAAGTGATCCCATGAAAGGTGTCTACGCAGTTTATTCTTGGATCGGCTGGCTACAACAAGGCCTACTAGAAGAACTCTCTCCAGAATAAAAAAATCAGGGCCCGGTTTCCCGAGCCCTGATTCCTACTTTCTTTACTTCTTAGTGATCGTCCTTCATTCCTTCAGCAATTGACTTCATGCGTGCGATCTTAAGAATAGTTAGACCGAATACGCACTTAGCTGCTACGTCAGCGATGGTGTAACCAACTTGACGTCCAACGAATGCTCCAGAGCTTGCTGCTCCATCTGCATCGATGATTGGTAGGAGGTAGGCGATTGGGTATACGCCCCATGTTGCAATCAGCAGGAGACGGAGGCGACCAACAGTAGCTGCAACTCCTTCAGGCTGACGATCTAGGGACTTACCAAGCTCTACGAATAGAACATAAAGGATGTAGAGGAAAGGAATTGTGGAGAGAACGCCCCACATAATCTTCTCACCCTGGTCTGCAGAAACTTCTCCTGGATAACCAAGTGCGATCATTGCTGCTGATGCAGGAACGAGGCGTGTGATTAGTGAGCGAGCTGCTTCTTTAGCAAGAGCTAATACGGCGATTACCTCAACAAGAAGTAGTGGCACGGTAAGGATCCAGTCAACATAGCGGTATCCCTCGTTAAATGCCATTGAACTTACGTTGTAATCGGTTACAACTTCAAAGGTGCCTTCTTTTGTTGCATCCTTGAAAGAATCAAAGATTCTCAAGTAGTGATAAGCAGCAATGAAGGTAACCATTGATGAAAGAACAAGCGCGTTGCGATACTTAGGTAGAACGCGGTTCTGTGAAACCAAGGTATAGACGGTTGTTGCGAGCATGGATACAAGTCCAAAGGAGAGGATGTTGTAGACCGTGCTCCACTGAGATGCGTCTAGTTGCATTCGATAAGCCTCCGTGGGCAATTAGGTTTGCTCGACTCAATTAGGGCCAAGCGATCGCGCCTTCCGTAGGCCCATATGAAGCCTCGGGTGGTGCGACTAGATGAAAGGGTGCTCTCTACTCACCGGTAATTCAAGCCAACGCCTCGGCAATTCTTCAGAAATGTTATCTATTTCTAATCTTTTATTAGGGCAAATCGGACATTTATCGTTGAGCGTGAAGAGCATTTCTATTAAATTCAAAGGCTCAACCATCGCAGCTAGCACCTTTAGACTTAACGCTATGGCCAATAAGGAAAGTTCAGCTCCTATTGGCATCTTTGATTCGGGCCTTGGCGGTCTAACGGTGGCTAGAGCAGTAATCGATCAACTGCCTAATGAGGCCCTGATTTATTTTGGCGATACCGCTCGCGGCCCCTATGGACCAAGACCCCTTGCTGAAGTTCGCTCTTTTGCCCTTGAAATTATGGACTCTCTAGTTAATGCCGGCGTTAAGGCAATAGTTATCGCTTGTAATACTGCAAGTGCTGCGACGCTAAGAGATGCCAGAGAGCGCTACTCAATTCCCGTTATTGAAGTGATTCAACCTGCAGTTCGAAGAGCTGTTGCTGCTAGCAAAAATGGCAAGGTTGGAGTTATTGGAACCCAAACCACAATTGATTCCAAGGCTTATAACGATGCCTTTGCCGCAGCCCCACACCTTGAGCTAACAGCACTTGCCTGTCCAAAATTTGTCTCATTTGTTGAAAGCGGAATGACCTCAGGAGATGAGGTAACCAAGGTTGCCCAGGAATATCTAGCTCCACTAAAGGCAGCTGGGGTTGATACCTTGGTTTTAGGTTGCACCCATTACCCGCTTCTTACCGGAGTCATCTCCTATGTGATGGGTAGTGAGGTCAACTTAGTATCCAGTGCGGAGGAGACCGCAAAAGAGCTCTACAAAGTCTTAGTAGAAAATTCACTTCTAAGAGTTGAAAAGAGCGCGCCAAGTCATCAATTCATTTCAAGTGGCGACACCGATACCTTTGCCCATCTAGCACGGCGCTTTCTTGGCCCTGAAGTTAACTTTGTTAAGGGTCAGATTTAATTTAAATGAATGGAGAGTATTTAAGTGTCTGAGGTAAAACGCAGCGATAAGCGCAGCTCTGAGCAACTTCGACCAATTACCTTTGAGCGTAATTGGCTCAATAATGCTGAAGGCTCTGTACTAGTTTCATTTGGTAATACTCGAGTGCTATGTGTCGCCTCATTTACCCCAGGAGTTCCACGATGGTTAGTGGGAAGTGGAAAAGGCTGGGTGACTAGCGAATATGCGATGTTGCCAAGGGCCACGCATAGCCGCTCAGATCGCGAGAGCGTTAAAGGAAAATTGGGCGGTAGAACTCAAGAGATCTCAAGATTAATTGGTAGATCACTTCGAGCAATTGTGGATTTCAAAGCACTAGGTGAGAACACAATTGTTTTAGATTGTGACGTACTTCAAGCAGATGGCGGAACTAGAACAGCAGCGATTACAGGGGCATATGTTGCGCTAAGTGATGCAATTTCTTGGGCGATGAAACAAGGACACATTGCTGGCAAATCGCCACTCATCGGCTCAGTTGCGGCAGTTAGCGTGGGAATCATCGATGGTGAGCCAATGATTGATCTCTGCTATGAAGAAGATGTTAGAGCCCAGACTGATATGAATATTGTCTGCACTGGTGAGGGAAAATATATTGAAGTTCAAGGAACAGCAGAGGGAGAACCCTTTGATAGAGCTCTGCTTGATAAGTTATTAGATCTTGGAGCAAATGGCTGTAAGCAGATTGCATCGCTTCAGGCTCAAGCGCTAGCAAGATAAAAATTAATGTCGAAAGAGAAGAAGACTCTAGTACTAGCAACTAGAAATAGAGGCAAAGTCTTGGAGGTTGAGCGGATGCTAAAAATTCACGCTCCAGAAATTTCACTTATCTCTATGGCAGATCTAGATATTGGCGATATTGAGGAGACAGGAAAAAGTTTTGAAGAGAATGCTCTTCTTAAAGCGCGCACAGTTACCCAGATCTCAGGTCTTGCTGCCTTAGCTGATGACAGCGGGCTAGCAATAGATAGCCTTAACGGCGAACCTGGAATCTTCTCGGCTCGCTATAGCGGAGTACATGGTGATGATGCAGCAAACAATGCCAAAGTCTTAAAGCAGATGGCGGGGATAACTAAGCGATCAGCATCATTTATTGCAGTATTGGCACTTACCAGGCCCGATGGGCAGAGCATTATTTCTAGGGGTGAGCTCTTGGGTCAGATAATTGATAGCCCCAGAGGAAATCAAGGTTTTGGCTATGACCCAATATTTCAACCAACGGGCTTTGATATCACAACGGCGCAGATGAGCCCTGAAATGAAGGATTCAATTAGCCATAGAGGTAAAGCTTTAGCGCAAATAGCCCCAAAAATTTCACCTTTTCTCTCCCTTTCATAGCCGTTGAAAGTGCACACTCGCAGGTAGGCTTGGAATAGAAAAGCGCGCTCCTAGTTAGATTACTAAGAGTAAGTGCCCAAAGGTTTAGAGCGAAGGAGTAATAGTGGCGGCAAAGAAGAAAGCTTCTGCAAAGCGGCGCGTTAAGAAAGCCCCTGCAAAGCGCCCTGCAAAGAAAGCTGCGAAGAGAGTTGTTAAGAAGGCAAGTAAGCGTGCGCCTAAGAAAGCCGTAGCTAAGCGCCCTGCAAAGAAAAGCGCGAAGAAAGCAAGCTCAAGAAATGATCTTTCAAAGATTGTAATTCCACCTGTTCCAACAAGAGGTGCAACTTCAGTTTCATCAACACCGGCTCCAGCAAAGAGTGCGAGCGCACCAGCGGCGCAAGCGCCGGCGAAGAAGTCAAATAATGTTCTATTTCTAGTTATTGCAGGAGTTGTCCTTCTAGCAATTTTTGCACTCACTAATTCATCAAGTGATGATGATGACGCAATGCCAACTCCAACAGAGACAGTTTCTGAGGAGCCAAGTGCTGAACCATCAGAGAGTGAAAGTGAAGAGCCCGCAATTACAGCTTATGAAGCTCCTACTGGCTTTGTTGCGATTAGAAATGCATCTGGGGGAGTAACCCTTCGCTGGAAGGCATCTACTGCAACTGATGGTTTAACTGGTTATGCCGTATCGGTCTCCTATAACGCCGTTGACTTTGTTGAAGTTTCAACAGTTGGAGCAGATCAACTCTCATTTGATATCGCACTTGCAAGTGATGAAGGGGGAACCCAGTTCCTACTGCAATCTGTCTATTCAGATGGCACAAAAGTTGATGCTGCTAAGTTCTCACTAAAGGGCAAGTATCAGAACTAATTAAATTACTAAAAGGGACCGCTTCTTAAAAAAAAGAGAGGCGGTCTTTTTATTTCTGTAAAACTTCGCGGATTGCAGAGACATAAGCATTAACTCCCGGCGGATTTAGATGAACTCCATCGGAGGCAAAGAACTCTGGATGATTTGCTGATATGGAATCCCAATTAACCAAGATGGTATTGGGATATCGCGAGGTGACACTCTCTATTAGTGCGTTATTTTCACCCTTCCAAGATCTTGGAACAGCAGTATTTACTACAATGATTTTTGGCTGATTCTTAACTACTTCCATTAGCTCCACAACATCGCTCTCTACCAAGCGATTATTATTTCCAAGATTTAGTACTACTGGGGAGGCGCCAACGAATTGCTGATCAGTCCTTGCCACTTCAATCAGCTCGCCAATTTGTCTGCCCACTCTGGCATTAATTAACTCAATTCGCTCAAATTGAGCTAGAACATTTCTGATGCCAAGAATTACCGAATCTCCTGTGACCCAGAGCCCTGGGCTATCAGGGTTAGTGATTACTTGATCAACGGGCTCTGAAACCTCGGCTGCTAATTTCTCTTGTGCTGCAATTTCATCTGCCTTTTTTATACCATCATTTGCAACCAGAGTCGTTGCGCCAAGTAATGCAACTACTGTTAATAGCGTTGAGAGTTTCTGTCTGATTCGAACTGCCTTGGTGCGATATTTCATGCCGCGGAACCATAATTCGAAATATCCACGTCTTACTGGTATTTCGATATAGCGAAGTGAGATATCGGCAAGGGCAAATACAATCAATACTCTTAAAGCATAGAGAGCCCAGTCATCTCCGACTAAATCAAGTGATGGCCTGGTTAATTGAAAGACAATCCAGTGCCAGAGATAGATTCCATAGGATCGCTCACCAATCCAAATCAGCGCCTTAGTGCTCAGTATTGGTGCAAATCTTGAGGCAGGATGAACAACTGAGATTAGCGTGGCACATCCAAATAGAGCAGATAGCGGGAATGCGATTCGATAGAGCGTTGGATCACTTTCATTGATGAAGAGAAATGTTCCAAGTAATCCCAGTAAACCAACTACACCAATTAGATCAATGAAGTCTTGAGCTCTCTTGCTTATCTCTCTGGTGAGATTTGCTGGTTTCCAACTGACAGCTAAGGCAGATCCAAGAAATAATCCAATAGAGTGAGTATCAGTGCCAAAGTAGACATGGCTAATTGCTGATGCTTGAGTATCAATCTGCACTGAGTAGGCAAAGAGAGCAACCCCTGATGCGATGGCAATTGCAAGGGCGACAATTGAAACTCTCTTTTTTCCGAAATACTTCAAGATAAAAAGAAGGACTAGCGGCCAGATGAGATAGAACTGTGCTTCAACTGCCAGCGACCAGGTGTGCTGCAATAAAGGAGGGCGGCCAATGCTTTCAAAGTAATCCTGCTGCCTTGCAACCAGAGCCCAGTTCATAGATCCTGATAAGACATATCCAATATCAGAGACGAATCTTCTTACTGTCTCTGGAGCATAAACGCCGATAAAGAGCAGCGTGAATATAATCATGGCAACTAGAGCCGGAACTAATCTTCTTATGCGACTTAAATAAAAGGCTCTTAGATCAAGAGTGCCTGATCTTTCGATTGAGTCAAGAATAAGCCCAGTAATTACATAACCTGAGATTACAAAGAAGAGATCAACTCCAAGAAAACCCCCTGGAATCCAATCAATGCCTAGGTGATAGAGCAGAACTGCTAGAACTGCAACGGCGCGAAGGCCATCAACTGAGTGGATATAGCGAGCGCTAGAAGACATCACCGACGTTTCTTAGTTGCGCTCTTCTTACTTGGAGCTTTCTTTGCTGCACTCTTGGCTTCACCATTTTTTGCAGCGCTAATCTTTGCAGCCACCTTGGTATCCGCACTTGGTGTGCCATCTGCAGAAATTGCTGATACAACCTGCTTTTGTAGCTCTGCTAGTCGATTAAAGGCGCTCTCTAGCCTCTGTCTAGATTGAGAAATCGCATTCTCAGCTGAATCAAGTGATTGGCTCTGAATTCGATATAAGCGCTCTGCCTCTGAAATAACTCCAGCGAGCCAGTTTCTATACTCTGAAACTTCAGTGCTGGCATCAAGAATTAAACGCTCTGCCTCTCTTTTGGCACTAGCTGTGATTGCATTGCCCTCACGCTTCTTGCTGGTAAGAAGATCTTCAGCTTCAGAGTTTGCCTTAGAGACAATATCTGAAGCATCACTTTCTGCTGCTTCAATGTATTTACGACCGCGCGACTCAGCTTGGGAGAGTAGTGATTTAGCTTTTGCTTCAGCTTGCTCCAAAGTGGAACTTGCTAGCTTCTTGCTCTCGTTTAAGACTTTCTCAGCACTTGAGTTTGCTTTAGCTTCGCGCTGTTGAGCAGTGCGAATAATCGACATCGCAGTCTCTGTTGCCAGAATTTCAAACTCTTCCTTGGTTAGCCCTGTGATGTCGCGGCGAGAACGAAGATCGTTTAACTGGGATTCAAGTTCGCGGATTCGTTCTAGCGAGGCTGATCCGGTGGCAAGATTTGTTTTACTGGCATCACTTTCTTCGCCCTTAAATCCAACCCATGATAAAAAATTCTTATCTGCCACTTTATTCAGCTCCTCATTAGTTCAGCACTTCTGGTAAGTACTTTCAGGGGGCGTGAATCTTCCCACGATTGGCTCTAGCTTGAAAATGGGGTGAAGCCCTTGATTATGGGTAGAGACCGCGGAGGCGATGGGCCTGGGCTACGCGGGCAACACCGATCATATTGGCCGCTTCTCGCCAAGTGAGCTTCTCATCCTTGGCCTTATCGGCTACTTCAGTGATAGCTCTCATCAAAATGGTGCTTAGGTTGGTCTTAACTTCCTCAGCGCTCCAGAAATAATTCTGTTTATCTTGCACCCATTCAAAGTAAGAAACGATTACACCACCTGAGTTTGCCAAGATATCTGGAACAACTAGCACTCCGTTCTCGTTCATAATCGCATCTCCAGAAGGAGTTGTTGGAGCATTGGCTCCTTCAACAACAACCTTGGCTTTAATTCCGCTAGCAGTTGATTCAGTGATCGCATCAGAGAGAGCGGCAGGAACTAAAACATCGACTCCTAGGTGGAGTAGCTCAGTATTGGTCAGGCGATCTGTTCCAGGAGCATTTGAGAGAGTGCCATTTTCTTGCACATACTTGTGCAAATCAGTAATGCTTTTAAATCCAGTAACACCACCTGAGACATCGCTGACTGCAACAACCTTTAGTCCCATCTCTTCTAAGGCAAGGGCAGCCCAATATCCAACTTTTCCAAAACCTTGAATAGCAACCGTTGCACCCTTTGGATCAATTCCTTTAAGTTTTAGCGCCTCGCGAACTGAAATTGCTACGCCATCGCCAGTGGCTGAAGTTCTACCAAGAGATCCGCCAAGAACAATTGGTTTTCCAGTAACTACACCAGGGACCGAGAATCCGGCATTAACCGAATATGTATCCATCATCCAAGCCATATTGCGTTCATCAGTTCCCACATCAGGGGCTGGAATGTCGCGCTCTGGACCAATGATTGGAAGAATTTCTGAGGTGTAGCGCCTGGTTAATCTTTCATTTTCAGCAAGTGAGAGAGTTTTAGGATTTACTGCAACGCCGCCCTTAGCTCCACCGTAGGGAAGATTGGTAAGCGCGCACTTCCAGGTCATGAGCATGGCAAGTGCAACTGTTTCATCTAGATCGATATCTTGGTGGAATCTAACTCCACCCTTAGAAGGCCCGCGGGTAGTTGAATATTGAACGCGATAGCCCTTATACATCTCAACACGACCATCATCGCGGCGCAAGGGAACAGCCACTTCCAATATGCGGCGCGGAGTTGAAAGGGTATTCCAATCATTTTCAGAGAGTTTTAATTGCTCAATCGCTCTTCTTAATTGCGAGAGAGCGGTAGCTAGCGGGGATTCCAGAGATGGCGATTTTGCGCGTGAAGAATCCTGCGATGACGCCTTTGTCATGGCGCTAATCTAACCCTGTCTTGAATAAAAAGCGATTAAGAGAAATGAAAAGTTCTATGGCGCTGTGCACACATTTAGGTGAATTTCTACTATTCTGAGTGCAACTGCACAGAATTCTGCCGCTGAAGGTTGAATTCGGCGAAAACTTCAACGAAGAGGTCAGGTATGTCAGAGAATCAAGACTGGTCGTTTGATACCCAACAAATCCACTCAGGACAAACACCAGATCCAACTACCGGATCTCGCTCCCTTCCTATCTATCAAACTACTGCTTACCAATTTCGCGATACTGCCCATGCTGCAAATCTATTTGGCGTAGCTGAATCTGGAAATGTTTACACCAGAATTAATAACCCAACTCAAGATGCAGTAGAAAAGAGACTTGCAACCTTAGAGAAAGGAATCGCATCACTCCTGGTTTCATCTGGAATGGCAGCTACCGCTCTTGCAATCATGAATGTTGCTGAAGCTGGCGATCACGTTGTGGCAAGTCCTTATGTCTATGGTGGTACTTATAACTTATTTAAGTACACACTTCCAAAATTCGGTATTCAATTTACCTTTGTTGAAGATGCTAGCGATATGGACTCTTGGAAGCGAGCAGTAAAGCCAAATACCAAGGCTTTCTTTGGTGAGGGAATTTCTAATCCATTGGGCGTAGCCCTTGATATCGAAAGAATTGCCAAAGTTGCTCATGAAGTAGGAGTGCCTTGGATAGTTGATAACACAATCGCTACTCCATATGTGACTCGCCCCTTTGATTATGGAGCAGATATCGCTGTGCATTCAGCAACTAAATTTCTCTCCGGCCATGGCAGCGCGATGGTAGGGGCGATAGTTGATTCAGGAAATTTTGATTTTTCAAAGAATCCAGAGAAATTTCCTGGCTTTAATCAACCAGATGGAAGCTATAACAATATGGTTTATGCAAAAGACCTAGGAGTGGGATCTTCATTTGGAAATGTTGCCTATATCTTCAAGTGCAGATTGCAACTGCTTAGAGACTTGGGACCAAGTGTTTCGCCATTTAACGCCTGGCTCTTAGCACAAGGGCTAGAGACGTTGAGTATGAGAATGGATCGCCACTTGCAAAATGCGCTAGCAGTTGCCCAGTGGCTTGCTATACACAATCAAGTTGAGTCAGTTAGTTACTCAGGTCTACCAAGCTCTGCCTGGCATTCAAATGCATTGAAGTATGCAGCCAAAGGAGCCGGGGCAGTTATGGCTTTTGATATTAAAGGCGGACTAGAAGCTGGCAAGAAATTTGTTGAGGGGCTTTCACTCTTTAGCCATGTTGCCAATATTGGTGATGTGCGCTCTCTAGTCATCCACCCTGCCTCTACTACTCACTCGCAACTTGGCGAAGATGGTCTGCGCAGCGCAAGAATTACGCCAGGGATGGTTCGACTAAGCATTGGAATTGAAGATATCTCCGACATTATTGCTGATCTAGAGAAAGGTTTTGCAGCAGCAAAGGTTTGACACAGAAAGATTAAGACTTTGATCTCTGAATTTTTCTCTACTTAATACTAGAAGAGGTACTGGTGCGGGAGGTGGGACTTGAACCCACACGCCGAAGCACAGGTTCCTAAGACCTGCGTGTCTGCCATTTCACCACTCCCGCGAGAGTTGGAGGCGTAAGGATACCCAGTAAATCTCAGGGAGAAAAATTCCTTGTAATAAAGGTAATTACGCGATGAGACTTCTTGATTCTGCCCTCTAAATCCTGCTGATCGCTACTAGGAGAAAAGAATTGAGTAGCTGGAGTGAATCTATAGATCCGCTCTTGATTTTGAGCGTTGAGCGCTGCTTTTCCCTTCCGCAAGATAGCGCCAGTTATCGGTAGCCTTATCTAGGTGTCGGCCTCTAATTCACCAAATTCGCCTCAGCTTGCCCCTCATGAACTCCTTTCCGCCGCGATTTTGGAATCTGTCAAAGCCGCTATTGCAAAAGGTGAGCTGCCAGCAGAGTTGAGTTCAAATGCAGCTCTTGATGAAATTACTTTGGAGCGACCAAAGAATCGTGATCATGGTGATTATGCAACTTCAATTGCCCTCGCACTTGCTAAGCAGGCCGGAAAGCCACCAAGGCAGATCGCAGAGATTATTACTACTTCACTAAAGTTAAGTGAGATTATTGAAAGAATTGAAATTGCAGGACCAGGATTTATAAATATAACTTTAGTGAAAGCTTCACAAGGCGCTGTAGTTAATGCCATCTATGCTCAAGGCGAAAAGTTTGGAGAGGTCAAGATTCTCTCTGGAGTAAAAATCAATCTAGAATTTATAAGCGCTAATCCCACCGGTCCCCTGCATCTAGGTCATACTAGGTGGGCAGCAGTTGGTGACGCCCTTGCAAGAGTTTTAATCGCAGGTGGAGCGAAAGTAGCTCGTGAGTTTTATATAAATGATCGTGGTAATCAAATGGATCTATTTGGAGCATCACTTGCCGCATCTGCCCTTGGTCAAGATAAACCTGAAGATGGTTATCAAGGTGAATACATCGATGAGTTGGCTCAAGAAATTCTCATAAAGAACCCAGAATACAAAAAACTCAGCGGGCAGGGAGCAATTGAGGCTTTCCGCGAAGCTGGATATGAATTGCAATTAGCGCAGCAGAAAAGAGTTTTAGATAACTTTGGAACCCACTTTGATATCTGGTTTTCAGAACGTTCACTTCATAGTGGTGATGGCATTGATAAAGCATTAGCAACTCTTAAGTCTCAAGGTCATACCTATGAAGATGAAGGGGCCATCTGGCTTAGAACAACTGATTTTGGTGATGATAAAGATCGAGTACTGGTTAAATCGGGGGGAGAGTTAACTTATTTCTCATCTGATACTGCTTATTATCTAGATAAGAGAGGGCGCGGCTTTGATATCTGCATCTATATGCTGGGAGCAGATCATCATGGTTATGTTGGCCGGCTTAAAGCAACGGCTGCTTGCGCTGGAGATGACCCGGAATTCAACATCCATGTATTGATTGGCCAATTAGTCAAGATTATTGAAGGTGGCCAAGAAATTAAGCTTTCAAAAAGAGCGGGAACAATTATCACTTTAGAGGAGCTGGTGGAGAAAGTTGGCGTTGATGCAGCTCGCTATACCTTGATTCGCTATCCAGTTGATACTCCTATGGTTTTAGATATTGATTTGCTTAAAAAACGCACTAACGATAATCCTGTATTTTATGTGCAATATGCCCATGCCAGAATTTGCGCTGTGCTAAGAAATGCTAAAGATCTATCTATTCCTTATGGAATTAACCACTACCAAGCTGAGCTACTAACCCACAATCGTGAGCGCGAGCTATTAGGTTCTCTTGCAGAATTTCCTAGAGTTGTTGCAAGCGCTGCAGAGCTTCGTCAACCTCATCGCATCGCTAGGTATATTGAAGAGTTAGCAACTCTCTATCACGGCTTCTATAACGATTGTCGCGTCCTACCGCAAGGTGATGAGTCACCAAGTGCAATACATTCATCTAGAGCATCCCTCTGTGATGTAACCCGTCAGGTAATCAGTAATGCTCTAAATCTATTGGGCGTAAGCGCTCCGGAGAAGATGTAGATATGAGCCAAGATCTAAATCCTGTCATTTGGCCACTTAGTGCCAGACGAGTAAATGGCGAAATCACTATTGGAGATATTTCAGTAATTGATTTAGCAGATGAGTTTGAAACGCCAGCTTTCATTCTTGATGAATCAGACTTTAAAGCCAGAGCAAGCCTCTGGGCTAAAGCGCTACAGGAGGCATTTGGAGCAAATGCTGGAACGCCTTATTACGCAGCAAAGTCATTTATCTCAACTCAAGTTGTGCGCTGGATTGAACAGGCTGGCCTTGGACTTGATGTCTGCACTGATGGTGAATTAGCGGTAGCAATCGGAGCCAATTTCCCAGCCAAAAAAATTGAGTTACATGGAAATAACAAGTCAGAGTCAGAAATTGCTGCAGCCATTGATTACGGGGTTGGAGTAATTGTTATTGATTCACTACAGGAAATAGATCGTGTGGCCAAAATCGCACATGAAAAGTCAGTAACACAAGGAGTATTACTCCGTCTAAATCCTGGAGTTGATGCTAACACCCATGAAGCTATTTCAACTGGACATGAAGATGTGAAATTTGGATTTTCAATTGCAACTGGGGCGGCGTGGGATGCGATCTTGTCTGTGAAGAAACATGATTCACTTGAGCTAAGGGGCCTACATGCTCATATTGGTTCTCAGATATTTACGCCAGATTCTTTTGAATTAAGCGCTTCAAGACTTATCGCAGTCCTTGCTAAATACCGAGATGAGTTTGGGGCTGAACTTGCAGAATTAGATCTGGGCGGCGGCTACGCAATTGCATATGTTGAAGGAGATAAACCAAGTTCTGCTAATGAAATATTAAGTGTGATTGCAGGTAGAGTTAAGACTGAGTGTGACAAAGCCTTATTAAATATTCCAAGAATTTCTATTGAACCTGGTCGGGTAATTGTTGGCCCCGCTATGGTGACAATTTATAAAGTTGGAACAACTAAAGAGGTAACTTTGGCAGATGGCACAACTCGTTGGTATGTCTCAGTTGATGGCGGAATGAGCGATAACATTCGCCCCGCTTTATATGAAGCGCAGTATTCAATTGCACTGGCAAATCGAAGTAGCAGCGCCCCACTCAGAAAATCTCGAGTAGTTGGAAAGCATTGCGAAACAGGGGACATCATCATTAAAGAAGTGCAGCTGCCTAGCGATATCACTCCGGGTGATCTACTAGTTGTTCCTGCTACCGGCGCATATGGGCGGAGTATGGCTAGCAATTACAACCATATGACAAGGCCGCCAGTGATTTGCGTCCTTAATGGCAAGGCGCGCAGCATTATTCGACGCGAAACTCATCGCGACCTTCTAGCCTTGGAGATTGAGGAAGAACCAAGACAGATCGGTAAAGGTGGAGCAAAATGATTAGCACGCAGCAGAGCTTTAATGTCGCCATGCTGGGCTGCGGCGTTGTTGGCTCAGAGGTAGCTCGCTTGCTATTGGCAGACGATGGAGATTTTGCTGCTCGCTCTGGCGCTAAATTAAATTTAACTCACATTGCAGTTAGGGATAGCAAAGCAAGTCGTGAGCAGATTCCAACTGAGCTTCTTACTCAAGATAGCGAATCTGTAGTTAGCGATCCATCAGTAGATATTGTTATTGAAGTGATGGGTGGAATAGAGCCGGCTAGAACTCTAATATTAAAAGCAATTAGCAACGGAAAATCTATTATCACCGCTAACAAAGCGCTGCTTGCGCAACATGGCGCAGAGCTATTTAGCGCAGCCGATAAAGCTGGCGTTGATCTTTACTATGAGGCATCAGTTGGCGGAGCAATTCCAATACTTCGCCCGATGCGCGAATCAATAGTTGGAGATCATGTAAATCGAGTTATGGGAATTGTAAATGGCACCACTAATTACATTCTTACCAAGATGGATGAAGAGGGATTATCTTTTGAAGAGGTATTAAGAGAAGCGCAGTATTTGGGATTGGCCGAAGCAGATCCCACAGCTGATGTTGCAGGCCATGATGCTGCGGCAAAAGCTGCAATTCTTGCAGGTCTTGCTTTCCACTCAAGAATTAGTGCAAGTGATGTTTACTGTGAAGGTATTAGCCAGATCAGCGCTAGGGATGTAGCAGTAGCAAGAGATATGGGATGTGTAATTAAGTTACTTGCAATTGCAGAGCTCACCAAAGAAAATCAGATATCAGTGCGAGTTCATCCCACACTAATTTCTCGAAAGCATCCACTTGCAGCGGTTCGTCTAGCTTTCAATGCCGTCTTTATAGAAGCTCAATCTGCTGGGGAGTTAATGTTCTATGGCAGAGGCGCGGGAGGCGAGCCAACAGCAAGTGCTATTTTGGGTGATTTAATTGCAATTGCTCGTAATAAAATTAGAGGTGGCCAGGGCCATGGCGAGAGTGATTATGCAGATTTGGTGATTGCACCTATTGATAACGTGAAATCACAGTATCTAATAAGACTAGATGTGGCTGATAAACCAGGAGTTTTAGCAAATGTGGCCCAGCTATTTGCTGCCAATAGCGTCTCTATCGAAACAGTTAGACAGACTGGACGCGGAGATAGCGCAGAGTTAATTGTTGCAACTCACTACGCCCCAGAGTCGGCGCTGAAGAAAACTGTTAAATCTTTAGCAGATAGCGATGTAGTAAAAAGCGTTGAGAGCGTGCTTCGCATCGAGGGAAGTAAATAGTGAGCTTATTTAAGAAATCTGGCGCACATCAATGGCGCGGCGTAATAACAGAGTATAAAAAGCGTCTACCCGTTAGCAGTAAGACTCCAATTGTTACGTTAAATGAAGGCGGTACTCCACTTATCTACGCCTGCGTGCTTTCAGAGATGTTAGGAAATGATGTCTGGCTTAAATTTGAAGGAGCAAATCCCACTGGATCTTTCAAAGATCGCGGAATGACCATGGCTATTTCAAAGGCAGCCGAGGATGGCGCAAAGGCAGTTATCTGCGCCTCTACCGGCAATACCAGTGCAAGCGCTGCCGCTTATGCCACTAAAGCTGGAATGGTTCCTGTTGTTTTAGTTCCGCAGGGAAAAATCGCGATGGGAAAGCTAGCCCAAGCAATTGCCCATGGCGCAAAGTTGTTACAAGTAAAAGGCAATTTTGATGATTGCTTAACTCTTGCAAAGCAACTATCTGAACAATATCCAGTATCACTTGTTAATTCAGTAAATCCTTATCGAATTGAAGGACAAAAGACCGCATCATTTGAAGTTATAGATGCACTTGGTTTTGCCCCAGATATCCATGTGCTGCCAGTTGGAAATGCCGGAAACATAACGGCTTACTGGAAAGGATATAAAGAGTATTACGCTGATCGAATTTCAAAATCACTTCCAGCTATGTGGGGATTTCAAGCAAAGGGAGCAGCTCCTATTGTTCGTGGCAAGATTGTTAAAAATCCAGAGACATTAGCCACTGCTATTCGTATTGGAAATCCTGCATCTTGGAAGCAGGCAGAACAAGCAAGAGATGAATCAAAAGGTTTAATCGATATGGTCAGCGATGCTGAGATATTAGGGGCCTATCGCTTGGTTGCAGCTAAAGAGGGAGTCTTTGTTGAACCATCTAGCGCTGCAGGTCTTGCCGGGTTAATTAAGTATAAAGCTACAAAGAAACTACCAAAGGGCAAGAAGATTGTAATTACTGTAACTGGAAACGGTTTAAAAGATATTCAATGGATATTAAATGGAGCCGATAAGCCAATTACCGTCCCAGTAGATGTTAAAAAAGCTGCAAAAGTGATTGGACTTAGCTAATTATGTCTAGAGGGTTTAAGGATCGCCTCACTTATAAGGCAACTCCGATGCAGGCAAGCGTTCCAGCAAGCTCTGCCAACTTAGGCCCTGGCTTTGATTGCTTAGCTTTGGCCTTTGAACTTCGTGATACCTACGTTGCTCAAATTTTAGATGATGAAGTCTTTGATGTTGATGTTACTGGCCAGGGAGCAGATGATGTTAAGAAAGATGGCAAGCATCTAGTAATTAAAGCAATGATGGCTGGTTTTGAGTTTATGGGTGGAAAACCAAGAGGCATTGCACTTAGATGCCTCAATGAAATTCCTCATGGCAGAGGACTTGGATCATCAGCTGCTGCAATTGTAGGGGGCTTGAGTCTTTCTAGATCTCTAGTTCTTTCTGGCAGTAATTTGATGAGCGATGATGACCTAATTGCTCTTGCTACAGATATTGAAGGTCATCCAGATAATGTGGCCGCTGCAACATTGGGTGGTGCAACAATTTCCTGGATGGAAGATAGAGCAAAGGTTTTAACTGGTTGTGCTTCAGGCTTTAGCGTTGACCCAAACATTCAAGCTCTTTTATTTGTGCCAGACACTCAACTTTCAACGGGCAAGGCGCGCAAGATGCTTCCCGAGCAGATATCTCATAAAGATGCCAGCATTAATTCTGGAAGATCAGCCCTTTTAGTTCATGCTTTATCTTCCAGACCAGAGCTACTTTTTGCTGCAACGCAAGATCTTCTTCATCAAAGTTATCGAAGAGAAGCTATGCCAAGATCAATAGATCTAGTGAATAAATTTAGAAAAGCTGGGGTGGCAGCAATGATTTCTGGGGCCGGGCCTTCAGTTCTGGTTTTGCACACTGCAACTAAGGCAGAACATGACGATTTGATTCGCAGTGGGGGCGATTACTTCAAGGCAATGGACCTTGAGATCTCTCCAGCTGGTGTAAGGATTGCAGCGGTATAACTAGCCTTAAAAAGCGGGTAAATGCTTGGATTTGTCGGTTGGCTTGCGGCAGTGGTAGATTTCTCACTCGTAGGGCATACATCTTGAGCCCACAATCTGATACTTCCCGTAAGACCAGATAAAAAAAAATCATAAATTCAAACTAAAAGATCTCACCTAAGGTCTAGAAAAGAACCATAAATGGCAGAAACAAGCACACGTGCTCGGAGAGAATCTGGCGATCTATCTGCATTGCTACTTCCTGAGTTAAGAAAAATTGCAACTAATCTAGGTATCGAAGGCGCAGCAGAGTTAAAAAAGCCTGACTTAGTAACTGCAATAACCGATCTGCAGGCCGCTAACCGCGAAGCTGCTAAAGCTGAACGTGAAGCAAAGCGAGCTGCAAGGAATCAAAAGCGACGTGACAACAATTCAAATGAGACAGCATCATCTGATAGCCAAGATGATGATCAAGATGAGGATGAAATGCCTTCAGATAATTCAAGTAGTAACTCTAATAATTCAAACAACAATAATTCACGAGATAACTCCCGAGGCGATAGAGAGTGGCGCAGAGATCGCCACCGCGATAGAGGCCGTGATCGCTTTAGAGATAGGGATCGCTCAAACCGCGGAGAGCGCGAAATAGTTTTAAGTGAAGATGATGTATTACTTCCTGTTGGTGGCTTGCTAGATATTCTCGATAACTATGCATTCCTACGAACTGCTGGTTATCTGCCTGGTCCAAATGATGTTTATGTATCGCTACAGCAAGTACGCCGATATGGCCTTAGAAAAGGCGATGTAGTCACCGGACAGGTGCGCCAAGCGCGCGAGGGTGAGAAGCGAGAGAAATTCAATGCTCTAGTTCGCCTCGACACTATCAATGGTATGGAGCCAGATAGTTCGAAGGAGCGAGTAGATTTCTCAAAACTTGTTCCACTCTATCCGCAGGATCGTCTACGTCTTGAAACTCTTCCAAATATTTTAACTACTCGCGTAATTGATTTGATTGCCCCGATTGGTAAAGGTCAACGCGGATTAATTGTCTCCCCACCAAAGGCTGGAAAAACTATGGTGCTGCAGGCAATTGCTAATGCCATCACCACTAATAATCCCGAGTGTCACTTAATGGTTGTTCTAGTTGATGAGCGCCCAGAGGAAGTTACTGATATGCAAAGATCAGTAAAGGGCGAAGTAATTGCATCAACTTTTGATCGCCCTGCAGATGATCACACCACCGTTGCTGAACTTGCTATTGAACGCGCGAAGCGTTTAGTAGAGCTAGGTCATGACGTTGTTGTTTTACTTGATTCAATTACTCGTCTTGGCCGTGCTTACAACATCGCAGCTCCAGCATCAGGAAGAATTCTCTCCGGCGGTGTTGATTCAGCTGCGTTATATCCACCAAAGAAATTCTTTGGAGCAGCAAGAAATATTGAAGATGGCGGATCATTAACTATTTTGGCAACAGCTCTAGTTGAAACTGGTTCAAAGATGGATGAAGTTATCTTTGAGGAGTTTAAAGGAACTGGAAATATGGAGCTTAAGCTTGATCGCAGATTTGCTGATAAGCGCATCTTCCCAGCAGTTGATATCGATGCATCTGGAACTCGTAAGGAAGAAATTCTTATGGGTCCTGAGGAACTAAATATTGTCTGGAAGCTACGTCGAGTTCTCCACGCCCTTGATTCCCAACAAGCACTTGAACTTCTCCTTGAGAAAATGAAGGGCACTAAGTCGAATGCTGAATTTTTGATGCAGGTTCAAAAGACCACTGTTGGTCCTGATCAATCCCCGAAGGGGGAGTAAGGGCCAATTGGCTCAAATGTGGGGGCGTTAGGTAGCCTTCGCACCTAGGTAGCTGGTTCACCGAAATTCCTCGGACCCAGCTAGATGAAAAAATAAGGAGCAATGAAGATGCGTAAAGATATTCATCCTGAATATGGATATGTGATATTCCGTGATACCTCTGCAGATTTTGCAATTTTGACTCGCTCTACAATGAAAAGTGACCAGAAGATGGTTTGGAGCGATGGCAAGGAGTATCCGCTAGTTACTGTGGAAATTTCCTCAGCTAGCCATCCTTTCTACACCGGCAAGCAGCGCATCCTTGATACAGGTGGACGTGTAGCTAAGTTCGAAGAGAGAGCTAAGAAACAGCAGACTAAGAAGTAGCTTTTAAAGTAAAGGCCGTTGCCCCTTAAGTAATTGGGGTGCGGTCTTTTCTTATTTATCAAACTAGGTTTACTTTGGCGAAAAAGGGAGGGAGCAAATGGCTGAGAAGAATGCCAACCGTTTCTCCACCATGCCTGAAATTCTTAAAGAGTATGAGCAACTTGAAAAAGATATGGCAGATCCATCGATTCATGCTGATCAAGGAAAAGCTCGCCAACTAGGAAAAAGATATGCCCAACTAGGACCTGTAATTGCTGGCTATCGCGCCTTTAAAAAATCTGAAGAGGATCTAACTGCTGCACGTGAACTAGCAGAAGTAGAACCAGACTTTGCTGCAGAGATTCCTGCTCTTGAAAAAGCCTATGAAGAATATGCAAGCGCGATGGAAGAGTTGCTATTACCAAGAGATCCCAATGATGACCGAGATGTTATTTTAGAAATTAAAGCTGGAGCTGGCGGCGATGAATCAGCTCTATTTGCTGGAGACCTTTTGAGAATGTATCTACGTTATGCCGAGAAGCAAGGTTGGAAGACTGAAATTATCGATGTCACTGAAAGTGATTTGGGTGGCTATAAAGATATTTCTGTTGCAGTAAAGGCTCGCGGCGGAGCAGCTGCGGGGTCAGCCCCATTTTCAAAGCTTAAATTTGAAGGCGGAGTTCATAGAGTTCAAAGAGTTCCAGAGACTGAATCCCAAGGGCGTATTCACACCTCGGCTGCAGGAGTTCTAGTCCTTCCAGAGGCAGAGGAAATTGATGTTCAGATAAATATGAACGAGCTACGTATCGATGTTTATCGCTCATCTGGTCCTGGTGGGCAGAGCGTTAACACCACTGATTCAGCAGTACGTATCACTCACATTCCAACTGGCATCGTAGTTTCTTGCCAGAATGAGAAGAGCCAATTACAGAATAAAGAATCAGCGCTTCGTATTCTTAGAGCCAGAATGTTGGCCGCTGCTCAAGAGGCAGCAGATGCAGCTGCATCTGCAACTAGAAAGAGCCAAGTTAGAACTGTTGATAGATCTGAGCGAATTCGCACCTATAACTTTCCAGAAAATCGTATAAGCGATCATCGAGTAAATTTCAAGGCAAATAATCTTGATGCAGTATTAAATGGCGAGCTTGATGAAGTAATTGGAGCGCTGCTTGAGGCTGATAAAGCAGAGAAGCTCTCAGCTGCTGAAGCATAAAAATAATGAGCATCAAGCAGGTTCTTAAAAATAAGAAAGTGCAGTTTACATCTGCTGGAATTTCAGAGGTGGACGCTGAATTAATCTTGGCATTTGTACTAGGCGTTGAACGTATGGAACTTCATGTTAGGGATTTCGAATTAAATCTTGAGCAAGTAGAACTCTTTGACGAGCTTATCTCGAAGAGAATTTCAGGTAAACCAACGCAATACTTAATTGGGCATGCGCCATTTCGGTATCTCACCTTCCAGGTGGGCCAAGGAGTCTTGATTCCAAGGCCGGAGAGTGAGGCTTTAGTTGAAGCAGCACTTATTGAGATTGAAAAAATTCACTCAATGCAGGGCCAATCAAGTAAAACGCCAGTAAGCGTTGTTGATTTAGGTTCAGGTAGTGGCGCACTCGCTATCTGTATTGCCCATGAGGCAGAGCAGAAGAATTGGCCAGTCACAGTTGTCGCTGTTGAAAAATCAGATCAAGCCATTGAGTGGTTAAAGCGCAACATTGCAGCGTGCGATGTCTCGGTGCGCGTTATCTCTGGCGATGTATTAGAGGTTCTAGAAGGCGTTAAGTGCGACATTGTTATTGCAAACCCTCCCTATGTCCCAGATGGCGATAAATTGCCAGAGTTAGTCATTGAAAATGAACCAAGAGAGGCGCTCTTTGGCGGAGGAGCTGACGGTCTTGAGATTCCGAGAAGATTTATTAAGGCGGCATCTATTTTATTAAAGCCTGGCGGCCTACTGATTATGGAACACCACGAGAGTCAATCTCTCCTACTTGAGGCTGAGTTAGCAAAGGGCTACTCTGAGATAAATCTGAATCGTGATTTAAATAATCGTCCAAGATGGATCAGCGCAAGGCGAGGGGCAGAGTAATGGCAGAGAGATACTCGCTAACCGATGGCCTAATTGATAGTAATGAGTTAATTGAGCGAGCAGTGGCCTCTCTTCGAGATGGCAAGCTAATCATCGCCCCCCTTGAACATGGATATGTTTATCTAGCAGATGCCTTCAATCATGGCGCAGTAAAGAAAATTCATAAACTACGTCAATCTCCACCAGCAACTGCGGCGCAGGTAATAGTTGGAGATGTAAAAACTGTAAAAGGAATTTCTCTCCAATTCGGTGAAACAATTACTGCGCTTGCAGAAAAATTCTGGCCCGGTCTTTTAACTATTAATCTCACCCCTGCTCAAGGTTTAGTCTGGGATTTGGGAGATGCAAGAGCCTTAAATGAAATTTCAGTTCGAGTGCCAAATGCAGAATTTGTTCGAAGCGTGGCACTTGCCTCAGGTCCACTAGCTGTTGGAGCCGCCTGCCTATCTGGAAGACCTGCTCCAAGAAAATCTACTTTCTTTCCAGCCCTAGATAGTGATTATGCAGCGCTCTTTGATCTCGGTGAACTGCCAGAGGGACCAAGCTCTACCGTTATTGCTATTGAGCAAGAAGGGGCGAGACTGGTGCGTGCGGGAGCTATCTCACTTGCCGACCTGCGCTCTGTAACTGCCAATATTTCAGTTCCCGCCTAGGATTTAGGCCATGTCAGAGACTTTCTTCGGCCCAGATTTCCAAGCTCTTGAGAAACAAGATCCAGAAATTGCTGCAATCTTAATTTCTGAACTTGATAGACAGCGCCAGAATCTTCAGTTAATAGCCAGTGAGAATTTCACATCTCCAGCTGTTCTTGCCGCCCTTGGTTCAACTCTTTCAAATAAATACGCTGAAGGCTATCCAGGCAAGCGCTATTACGGAGGATGCGAAGAGGTTGATAAGGCTGAAGTAATTGGAATTGCAAGAGCTAAAGAGTTATTCGGAGCAGAACATGCAAATTTGCAACCACACTCAGGAGCAAGTGCCAATGTTGCGGTTTATCAGGCTTTCACAAAGCCTGGCGATACCGTACTTGCTATGTCACTTCCTCATGGTGGTCATTTAACCCATGGATCTAAAGTTAATTTCTCTGGTAAGTGGTTTAACGTTGAATCATATGGAGTAAGGCAAGATAACGAATTGATTGATTATGACGAACTTCGCGATATCGCGCTACGAGTTAAACCAAAGATGATCTGCTCAGGAGCCACTGCCTATCCAAGCTTGATTGATTTTAAAACAGTTAGAAGTATCTGCGATGAAGTTGGTGCAATTATGTGGGTTGATGCAGCTCACTTCATAGGTTTAGTTGCTGGAAAAGCTATTCCTTCACCTGTTGAATATGCAGATGTTGTTTCATTTACTACCCATAAAGTTTTAAGAGGTCCTCGAGGCGGAATGATTTTGAGTAAGGCTGCTCATGCATCCGCCATTGATAAAGCAATATTTCCAGGGATGCAGGGCGGACCGATTATGAGCGCGGTAGCTGCCAAAGCTATTGCCTTAAAAGAATGTGCCACAGCGCAATATCAGGCCTATGCCAAGCAAGTAATTGTTAATGCCAAAGCTCTCGCCAAGTCCTTAGAGGATGAAGGAATGAGAGCAGTATCTGGGGGAACAGAGACTCACCTAGCCCTCATTGATATTCGCTCAACTGGGGTTAATGGAAAAGTAGCAGATGAAAGATGTGGCCGAGCTGGAATTTCACTTAATAAAAATGCCATTCCTTATGATCCAGAATCACCTGCTGTGACAAGTGGAATTAGAGTGGGAACACCAGCAGTAACTACGCAAGGAATGGGAAGTGAGCAGATGCCATTGATTGCTTCTTTGATAGCTAGAGCTATTAAAGATGGAGAAGATGAGGCAAAGATTGCTCAAATTCGCAAGGAAGTAAATGCGCTAACTGCAAAGTTTCCTGTCTACCCAGCCTAATGCGCGAATACCTCTTAACTCTTTTAATTGCTGCAGTACTTACTTACATGTGCACTCCTCTGGTTCGCTCTCTTGCACTGCGCTCAAAGGCTGTTGCATCAGTTAGAGAGCGTGATATTCATACGCAAGAAACCCCACGTTGGGGTGGGGTAGCGATGTGGCTAGCCATGGGAGCAACATTAGTGATGGTAGGTAGCCTTAATTTAGTCGGTAAGGCATACTCTCAAGAACTATTGGGAATATTTCTTGCTTCAACCTTTGTGCTATTAATTGGCGCTTTAGATGATCGCTATGAATTAGATGCAATTACAAAGTTAGCAGGTCAAGGCTTGGCGGCAGCAATACTTTTGATTTTTGGAATTCAAATTCTCTGGCTTCCAATAGATGGAATCATTGTTCTTCCAACAAATATTGGTCAGCTATTAACAGTAGTTGTGGTTGTTGTAATTATTAATGCGGTTAACTTCATAGATGGTCTAGATGGTCTTGCTACCGGAATTGTTGGAATCTCTGCGGCAGCATTCTTTGGCTTCTCATATCTATTGGC
>Ga0208004_1000034_pt1 | contig 45131 bp, 37 predicted proteins | sample DEB08_DNA_6_FD_184522 | JGI IMG/M metagenome (GOLD analysis project Ga0208004, IMG submission 184522) | Aqueous microbial communities from the Delaware River and Bay under freshwater to marine salinity gradient to study organic matter... | ecosystem: Environmental > Aquatic > Marine > Coastal ...
GTTGGCGCTCTCGAATATCTGGCCTAGGACGAAGACGAGCGGGTAGATCAACGCCACCATCCCGAGGACGCAGAGCGAGCGCGGAAGAGTGCGGGAGCGCCAGGCAAGCAGACACCCGGTGATGATCCAGAAAAGTGCCAGCATGACCCCGGAGAGCAGCCCGCCCTGCGTCCCGGCCATCTGAACGACGAGGTACGCCGCCTCTCCCCAATCCTGGTCATAGCCACGAATGTGCTCGATGGGTCCCGGGCTGGAGATCCGCAAGGCTCCGGTGAACGCCCACAGCCCAGCGGCCACCGAACCGACAACCGTCAGGAAGGGGGTGCGCCACGGGACTGCAGTAGCAGCACGCATGAGGCCGAGCGCGGCAAGGAGGAGGCAGCAACCACTCAGGACGTACGCCGTCCCATGCTCTTGCAGGTAGATCAGGCTGTCCGCCGGATTGTCCCCATCCGTACCCTCCGGACGAGTAGCAGCCTCGAGGACGAACGCGAGCGGAAGGAACAGCCCGACGGACATGAGTCCGACACCAGCGAAGACCTGGGTACGCGCCACCTCGCCATATTGCCAGATATCGCTCGGACGTTTCGGCATCTCGCCACTGTCGTAAGACAGGCCCGGAACCAACCGGAGCAGGTCCAACTCAGTTCAACTAGCACCAAGTCGAGAGCGCCTGAAGGCCGATTTCACGAGGGATTTTCGGGCTTCGAGGGGTGGCCAGGGGCGGGGTCGAACCGCCGACCTTCCGATTTTCAGTCCCGCTCTTGGAGATGAGTTAGGCCGCTGGGGTCGCATGAAGTGGGTTCATCCCTCATGGATTGCGGCCCCAGCGGCTTCTTGCGGTTCAGCCGCGTTCCCGCGTTGTTGAACGTTTCGTTGAACGCCGCGAACCCTTCTAGCCCAGGCAGGACATCTCCGTGGCGATTGCTCCAACGACAAGGCTCGCCTTGATCACGCTGGCCCCCAGAAGGACGCTGCCTCGCAGCCCAACCCACTCCCATCACGGTCTAGGTCATACGGGTCAGGACCCGAGACATAGACCTTGCCGGAGAGTGAGCCTGGCGACTGCCGCGTCGATGTCTTCGGGGGTGTCGTCGCGGTCGGCTTCGGTTTGGGCCATGAGCGCTGCGACGGCTTGGAGCCGCTTGGAGAGCGTCATCTTGCTACCCGCCGGACGGAGTCGTATCGGGTGGACCTCCCATTGACCACGTCTGCCCACGCCGCCTGCGCCGCCACTTCGGTTTCCTGCTTCACAGTCGGCTTCAACTCCCAGTTGGGATGAGTCTCAACCAGCGCACGAAGCCGAGGCGGAACGGCACGCATCCTGAACTCACAGCGCCGTTGGTTGACTAGGCGAAGGTGGCGCGGCGCGATTTGAGGTTGTACGTCGCGTACTTCACTCGCAGTTGGCCGCTGTCTATCGCTTCCCGAATGATGCTGCTCTCCTTCAGGGCCCGTGCGGAGTAGGCCGCATTAGCCCAGGTGCCTTCGGCCAACGTTTGGCTTTCGGGTAGTTCCTTCAGGGCCGGGAGGATGGCGTTGACGACGTCGTCGATATCGCCCCCCGGATATTGGCCCGTGCGCAGTGTGTTTTGAGAGGCCGAGACGGCTCCGCAACTGCTGTGGCCCAGCACGACTATGAGCGCGACCTTCAGCACGGCGACGGAGTACTCCAGCGATCCGATGCTGATGCCGTCCGAGCCAATGTTGCCCGCGTTGCGCACGTTGAAGAGGTTGGCTCGATGTACGTCGAAGATCCTCTCGGGGTTCACTCTGGAATCGGCACACGAAAGGATCGACGCGAAGGGCCACTGACCTCGGTTAGTGTCACTGCCTGAGGGGGTGTGGTCCACATTCTTGATGTTTCCGTTCACCCAGCGCCTATTGCCCTGCCTGAGCCACTTCAGCGCCTGGTCCGGCGTGTACTTCGCTCCATCTTTGCTCTCCGCACCAAGCGCCGGGACAGCAGCACCAACGGCTAGTGCTGTGCCGGCTACTCCTGCCATGCCGACAAGGAATCCTCTACGTGACACTTCATATGCCTTGGACATCGGGAGCACCTCTCTTGTCGAAGCGTGGAGAGCAGGTTGGCACACTTTTCGGTTATCGTAAATACTTGCAGGCAGAATACTTGCAGGAGGCGCGGCACTCGTTCATCACGCTGCTGCGGGACTCCGGGGAACTGTCGGACCGGGACCTGGCGACGTGGGCTGGGCATGACGAGGAGGTCATGCGGACGGTCTACGACAAGCGCAAGCAGGTCAACCGGGGCCAGAAGCGGGTAGCGGACGCGATCCGCAGGCTCGGGGAGGACCCTTGATGAAGGGTCGATGTTGAAGACTTGTTGAACGGAGTAGGCCGACAATCGGGCAAGTCACCGATTTCGTGAGGGAATCTGGTGGCCAGGGGCGGGGTCGAACCGCCGACCTTCCGATTTTCAGTCGGACGCTCGTACCAACTGAGCTACCTGGCCGCGCGGGCCGCGAAGCGACCCTGGCCGCTTGTGGCGGCCTGGCGACCCCGACGGGACTCGAACCCGCGACCTCCGCCGTGACAGGGCGGCGCGCTAACCAACTGCGCTACGGGGCCTTGCGGAGTTGCCTCCATAAAGCCATCTTGCCGTGTCCCCAACGGGATTCGAACCCGCGCTGCCGCCTTGAAAGGGCGGAGTCCTAGGCCGCTAGACGATGGGGACCACCATCACCGAACTCCGTTCGAGACTGGGAAAGCATAGGGGAGGGGTCCCGTGATCGTGAAATGACCCCCCTCCCGGTGGCACAGTGGCGAGGTGGACCGTCGCCAACTCCTTATCGGGACGTTGGGACTTGGCGCCCCGATGCTGCTGGGAGTCGGCTCTGCCCGTGCCGAGGTGCGTCGCTCGATCCCGATTCCCACGGCCACTTTGGTGACGCGATGGGATACCGATCGCTGGTCTCGAGGCTCCTACTCCGCACTTCCCCCGGGAGTCTCGCCGCGCGTCCGACGTGACCTCGCCGATGCTTTGCTCGATGGACGTGTTGCGTTCGCTGGGGAGTACGCCGACTCGCAATATCCAGCCACGACCCAGGGTGCCTACCGGTCGGGGCGGTACGCCGCACGTCGATTGATTGATCGTGCCGATCCGCGAACGGCGGTGGTGATTGGTGCGGGCATGGCCGGAGCATCGGCGGCACGCGCCCTGCAATCGGCCGGCGTAGATGTACGGGTGATCGAGGCGCGCGGGCGAATCGGGGGACGAATCCACAGCGATACGCGCTGGGGCGCGCCCGTGGAGTTAGGAGCCGCCTGGCTGCACGCCCTCTACGGCAACCCTCTGGTGCCACTGGCCCGTGCCGAGGGGCTCCGACTTGTCCCGACCGACTACGACGATGCGGTGGCTCGGGACACGGTGACGGGGCGCGCGTCGGCTAAGGCCGAACGGCGATGGACGCGACTCGGTGGGTTGATGGAGCGGCTCGGCGATGCCTGGCCGTCGCGGGACCTGTCGGTGGGCGACTGGCTCGAGCGGCGCAACTGGAATGACGGACGTATTGACACCTGGGCTGCCCAGGTCGAGATCACCCAGGAATACGGCGTGGATCCGGGTCGGCTCGGCGTGCGCGCAACGGAGGAGGGCGGTGCCTACCGCGGCGGAGATGCCATGGTGGCGGGCGGATACGACGCGATCGTGCGCTCGCTCCTCGACGGCATCGACGTAGAACTCAGCACGCCGGTCAAATCCGTGGCCGCGCGGGGCAACTCCGTGAGAGTCGTGCTGGCGAATAGCGCGTCGGTGCAGGCGGATGTCGTCGTCGTCGCGGTGCCTCTGGCACTGCTGCGGTCGGAGACACTGGCTGTTGAGCCAATGAACGCCAAAGTTCGCGGTGCCCTGCGGAGCCTCACGACGGGCCATCTGGAGAAGGTGGTCCTGCGCTACGACGAGCGATGGTGGGGTCGGCATCAGGTATACGGAATCGTGGGTGGTGGTGCGGCGGGGGCCCCTGCGGGGAGTGACGCGTCGCTGCGGTGGACCGAGTTCTATGACCTCACCGACGTCCTGGGATTCCCAGCGCTCGCCGGTCTCAGCGGTGGTCAAGCCGCGAGGACACGTCCACGGAGTGATCGTGGCTGCGTAGACGAAGCCACAGCAGCACTGGCCGCGGCCTTCGGGGGATGAGGAGGATGGTCATCATGTCCGGAGGTGCCATGCGGCGTGTGTTCGCCGCCGTCATCAGTTCAGCCGCACTGCTCGTCTCGATTCCTGCGTTGCCGGCGGTGGCCGCTCCCACACCTAGCTGGTTCGAGCGCGGCACTCCGATGGCACCGCGCCTGCAGTGGAACGCCAACGATGGCTATTGCGGGGAGACAAGCTTCATCAGCGCCGGCATGCTGTTCGGTCAGTACACCTCGCAGTGGACCGCGCGATTGCTCGCCTCGCCCGGAGTGCCGCAGTGGGAGTCGAGTTCGCAACTGCTCCTCGGTACGTCGAGCGAGCGACGAGCAGCCCGGGCCATGAAACTGGAGGCTCGGTATTTCGACAGCGCTCGACAACGTTCGATCCCGCAGTACCTCACCTGGGTGAAGAAGCGTTTCCTGCGAGGCGACGCGGTCATTATCGGGGTGCTGAACAACACCACCACCCTGGATGAGCAGGGGCCGGGGGATCGCGAGTACGACCACATCGTGCCGGTCTTCGGGTTTGGCTCGACTCACCGCCTGAATGCCAGCAAAGTCACCTATCGGTCCACGGACACCATCACGATCAGCGACAACGGTCTGCACAACATCGGGCCGAACTACCCCTACCTCTACTCCTACGAACTCGCCGGGTTCCCGAGGTCGCGGTCAGCGGCCAATGCGCCCGGTGGTCCGCTGTATTCCCTGCGCAAGTGGCCCCGCACCTATGCGACGGCCATCACCGGCGTGGCTGATCCCGACGGGGTGACGATTCCGGTGCGACTCACGTCGGATGTCAACGGCGAGGGGCTCCAGAACGAGCCGGTACTCAAGGCGCCGCCAGCGCCGTCCCCGATGACGTTGACCGCCCACGTCCGCATCCCGGACCAGTCCGTCGCCTACCGGGTCTACCTCTACGACGACTTCGCCCAGGTGCCCACGCGTGACTTCAATGCGCGAGCGGCGAAGGCGATTCAGTCGTGGACGATCCCCCCGGGCAGCGGAGCGGCATGGCGGGTCACGATTGACGTGATGACCGATCAGACACGGGTATTTCGAGCCGTGCCGGTGACGGCCCCCTAGCCGCGGATGCGTCGAAGCAGGAGATCCCAACACGCCGAAGGCCCGCTCCATGGGGAGCGGGCCTTCGTGATGCCTGTGTTGGTCGGGCTCAATGCCGACCCTTAACTGTCGCCCGGGTGTGCCACCTTCCACGCGCGGGGTGTAGGTCGATGCTCCTCTACCAGGAGCGCTTTGGTGATGCGAAGAAGCACAACTCCTCCTCTCACACGTGCGGCTTTGCCGTGATTCCAGTGTGCGCTTGCCTGCTGTTCAGGTCAAGGACCTTTGGCAGATGCATTTGTCGCAGCACTGTCACGGCAGATGTCACTCGCGCGACTGCCACGGCTGGGCCAGAATCATGCGGTGATCTCGATGACACCGGCCCAGTTCGAGGAGCTGGTGGCGCATGCCCTTGAGCGCGTTCCCGTCGAACTTGCTCGCTTGGTCGACAACGTCGTGTTTGTGATCGAGGCGGACGCACCTGCCGATGATCCTGACCTACTCGGGCTTTATGAGGGGATCGCCCTGACCGAGCGTGATTCGCGATACGCGGGTGCGCTACCCGATCGCATCTCTATCTTCCGCAATCCGATCCTACGCATCTGCGAAACCTTCGAGGACGTGGTCGATGAGGTGATCATCACGGTCGTGCATGAGATTGCACATCACTTCGGAATCGATGACGACCGCCTGCACGAACTCGGCTACGACTGACTCACGTCTGGGCCGGCCGGGGTGCGGCAGCGCGGCGCAGTCGATCGGCCACCGCGTCACCGATGCCCTCTTCGTCGGCATCAGGGGGGATCGCGACGATCATGCGCAGACCACCTCGATCGGCTGCCCGCATGGCGGCGTACAGGCCGCGGGCGTACTCCTCGTGTGTGGCGGGCGCGAGAAGGCGCATTGCCCCCTCGGGGGTGTCGAGGTCGGCTGGAGCGATGATGCCGACGGCGGCTGGCTCCAGGCCTGCTTCCTGGCTGGATTCCACGACAGCACAGAGCGCCGAGCCATCCGCGACGAGCACAAGGTGCGCCAAGGGCGCATAGTGCGAGGGCAACGCCCCCGGCACGCGAATCCCCCGACCGGTCTCGGCGGTGACGAGGCCAGTGACGCGCTCCACGTCGGCTTCACTCACGCCGCCCGGGCGAAGGATGCGAGGGACGTCACCAGTGCAATCGATAATCGTGGATTCCACGCCAACCCCGGATGTACCGCCATCGAGCGCGATGTCCAACTCGGGATCGAGGGCGTCGGCGAGTTCTTCCACCGCGTCGGCCAGGGTCGTCGGACTCACGCGGCCGAAGCGATTGGCACTCGGGGCCGCGACACCGTGCGGCGCGCCCTCCGGATCCTGCTCATCCATGATGCGCAGCACTTCACGTGCAAGAGGATGATCCGGAACCCGCAGAGCCACCGTGTCCTGGCCACCGGTGACGTGGTCGCCGGCCCGTGGTCCGCGCGCGAGGACAAGGGTCATCGGCCCGGGCCAGAACGCATCGGCGAGTGCCCGCGCGTAGTCCGGCACCTCGGTGACCCACGCGTCCTCCGTGGACGTGTCGAGCGTGGCATTCGGCTCAGCCACATGGACGATCACCGGGTGATCGAGGGGGCGCCCCTTGGCCTCATAGATACGAGCGACGGCCTCAGATTGATCGGCTCGTGCGGCGAGTCCATAAACGGTTTCCGTCGGCAGGATCACCATTCTTCCGGCAAGGAGGGCCGTCGCCGCGGCATGCGCATCTTTGGTGCTCACTCCACCTCCGTCGGATGCTGCATGCGGTGACCGCCACTTGCGAAGGCCCCCGTGGGAACTTCCTGATCCGGATTGCTCTCGATCATTTCCAGCACAGAGATGTTACGGGCGCAGTCCTCGAGAGCGCCGGGATCCTCGCCAAGGAGCACCTCGGGAACCTGCTGGTAGATGCCGAGCGCCGCGCGGTAGCGAGTCAGGGCCGCGGGGTAGGAGCCGCGCCGAGCGAGAAGTGCTCCCGCCTCGTGCTGACACTCGGCAGCGCGTTCGGGCAGGCCCTGTTCGGCGTACTCACTGGCGGCAGCGTCGAGCAGGGAGAGCGCCTCCACGAGTTCGTGAGGGTCGGGCTGATGTCCGCGCACGATCGCTTCGCCATGCCGAGCATCCGCGGCGCGCACCGCTTCACTGAGGTCCTCGGCCATCGCGATGCACCGACCGAAGGCGGCGACGGCGGCTGCCGGTTCCCCGTGGGCGTCGTACGCGGCGCCGAGAGCTGACTCGAGGTCGATGACGGCCAATCGGTCACCGATGCGCGTGGCCGACTCGATGCCCCGGTGCAGGACGTCGATGGCCTTGGTGTGCTGGCCCGATTCACCGAGGATCCATGCCAGTCCCGGCGCGGCCGCCGCCAGGGCGGTGTCGTCGTCGCTCTCCGCGAAGCCCTCAAATGCCGCCGTCAGCGCGGCCGTGGCGTCGGCAACCCGACCAAGTGCGGCGAGCGATGCGCCGAGAACCTGCCGCGCCCGGGACGCCACATGCGCATCGTCGCCCGCGTCGCGGATCAGGGTGAGGGCGTCGCGGACTGCTTCGTCGTACCGACCCTCATCGGCCAGATGCGCGGCTCGCTCGTAGCGGGCCGATAGCCGCTCGGGCTCGGGAAGATCCGCAGACGTAAGGGTTCGATCAATCGCGGTGATGGCTTCGGCCGGAGCGCCGTCGGCTCGTGCAATCTCGCTCTCGACCTGATCGAGTGCCTTGCGCATGTCACGACGCCGCCAGCCGCGGACAAGGGGGCGAGCGGTGTCGACAGCGACGCGAGCATCGGCCCAGCGGCTCAAGTGGGCCAGGGCCATCGCGCGAGCAACCAGGATGGTGACGCGCAGGGAATCAAGGTCGCCCATCTGCTCGTCCGGGGGCGGCAGACCGGGGGCCACGGCGCGCAGGAGGTACAGGTGCTCGTGCTCGCCGTCCTCGGCCAGCATGTCGACGAAACGAATGGCCTGTTCGAGGTCATCCAGGGCCGTTTGCGGATCATCGAGGACAAGTAGGGCCTGGGCGGCTCGCGTGCGTTGGAGGGCGATGCCGTAGGCCTGACCAGCAGCCTCGGCGGCGGCCAAGCGCTCTCGCGCATCGGCAAGCACAGCCTCTGCCTGACCGCGCATGGCCGCACCGTCTGCCATACGTCCACTATGTCCTACCCCGCCAAACACTCGCCAGGAGATCGGTGCAGAGCCACGTCTTCGACATCACCGCCGTGCCCGACTCCGGGTCCTTGTGGAACGTCTCCCGGACCCCGTCCGGCTGCGCCTCTCCCAGCCGACTGTCAGGATTCGGTAAGGAAACCCTTCTTTGGGGCCTCTCGGGGAACAACCGGTCCTCCGCAGGCGTCAGGCTAGGAGTAGGTATTCCGGGGCGATCCCCCGGCGATCGAGGAGGCCCAGTGACCGACCAGACTTCTGGCACCGATCCGTACGCGAGCGTCTACGGCGCGCATGACCCCTATGCGCCCCCGGAGCCGCAGGTGGACACCCGCGTCTATCCGCCCTACTCCGACGGTTGGCAGGCGCAGGCGACGGAGACCGGCGCGACGGATTCACTCTCGGCCCCGACCGACCCCTACGCCGGCTACGCATCGAGTGACCCCTACGCGGGCTACACCGCGAGTGACCCGTACGCCGGGTATGCCGCGAGCGATCCGTACGCCGCGTACTACGGCACGCCCGCACCGGCGCCGACGTACGAGAAGAAGAAGTCCGGCAAGGGTGCTTTGATCGCCCTCGGGGCTGGCGCCGTGGCCGTCACGGCCCTGGTCGCTGGAGCCGTGGGTGGCGCAGTGGGCTACACCGCGGCGCGTGTGACGTCTCCGACGACAACCACCACCGTGGCCGCACCGGCCATCGGGAGTTCCCTCGAGCCGATCAGTCCGCCGGCCGCCGGCAGTATCGCGGCGGTGGCCGCCGCGGTACAGCCCTCCGTCGTACAGATCAATGTGCGGGATGGCAACGGTGGTGGGGGCACTGGCTCAGGCTTCATCATTCGTGACGACGGCTACATCCTCACCAACAACCACGTGACGGCCGGCGGCAACAACATCACCGTGACGTTTAGTGACGGGACCACCGAGGACGCCAAGCTCATTGGTTCGAACGCCGGCTATGACCTCGCGGTGGTCAAGGTCAACCGCACAGGCCTGCCGGCCGTGACACTGGGCAATTCCGGTGAGTTGGAGGTCGGTGACACCACCATCGCCATTGGCTCCCCGCTTGGATTGCAGGGCACGGTCACGTCGGGCATCGTGAGCGCACTCAATCGACCCGTGACCGCGGGTGGTGAAGGCGAGATGTCCTTCATCAACGCGATCCAGACCGACGCCGCCATCAACCCTGGCAATTCCGGTGGCCCGCTGGTCGACGGCAACGGAGCGGTCATCGGTATCAACTCTGCGATCGCATCGATGGGTCAGTCCTTCGGCGGGACTGCCGGCAGCATCGGTCTTGGGTTCGCCATCCCAATCGACACGGCTTCGCGCATCGCTTCGGAGATCATTGCGACGGGTTCCTCGTCAACGCCGATCATCGGTGTCAGCCTGGCGATGGACTTCCCCGGCCCGGGTGCGGAGGTCACCGCGCTGACCGAGGGCGGCCCGGCGACGGCAGCCGGTCTGCGCGTGGGTGACGTGATCACCAAGCTCAATGGCAACCTCGTCATGGATGCCACGGACCTCATCGTCGATGTCCGCTCCCTCGCCCCGGGCGACACCGTGATCGTTACGGTGGAGCGCAACGGTCAAGAGAGCGACATCGAACTAGTCCTGGGATCCATGCAGAACTAGCCCCTCAACAACTACGGGTCGACGAATTCACTAGTCGACGACAGCGACGGCACCGCCGCGGCGAGAATCACCAATCGCTTCGACGGTGCCGTTCGCTGTACGGCGCACCGCGTGGACACCACCGAAGAACAGATCGGCCGAGGGCCACTCGCGCACGGCAATGTCGAGGTCACGCAGTGCGGCGAGGACCTCGGGCGACAAGCCCGGCTCGACGTCGTTGAGTTCTGCTGCGGCATGCAATCGAGGCGCGCCGATGGCCGCGGTCGGAGGCATCTGCAGATCGAGCACTCGGGCGAAGACGGTCGCCAAGGCTGATCGAATGCGCTCACTTCCCCCTGTGCCGGCGACGAGGAGTGAGCCGTCATCGGAGACGGCCAGCGAGGGAGCCATCATCGAACCCATCCGCGTGCCGGGTGCCAGCCCATGGTTGCCGTGGGGCCCGTGCGGATTGAGGTCTTCTTCCCCCAGCATGTTGTTGAAGGAAATGCCCTCGACCACGACACCCGATCCCGAACCGTTGGACATCGACAGGGCCGCGACCCGTCCCTCGGCATCAATGACTGAGATGTGCGTGGTGCCTCGGATGACCTGACTGTCGCCAGCCTCGAGATCTCGACGACGCCGATCGGTGGTCGCCTTCCGAAGTGAGGTGAGGAGGCGAGGCCACAACGTGGCCGGATCGGCGTCGGCCGGAGTCTGCGCGAGAGCGTCGAGCACGATGCCGCCTCCGAAGGACGGTGCGGGGTTTGTCCAGATGCGTGCGTCGCAGCGGCGCAATGAGATGGGCGTGCGCTCGCGGGGGCGATACGTGAGGAGGTCCTCTCGCGTCACGAGGCCGCCGTTCTCTCGCATTGCGATGTCGATCGGCTCGATGAAGCGCGGATCGGTGGCACCGCCGGTGGCGCCATCCGCAAGTGCGGTCAGCAGATCGGCGTATGCCTCGTTGCGGAAGGGCTCTCCGGCGAGGACGGGGTCGTAGAGCGCCGCACTCTCCGGGGTGAGACGCAGGATTGCGCCGATGACGTGGATGAAGGAGACCTGGATGTCGTCGAGAAGGACGCCACCTCGCGCGGCTTTGATGGCGGGTGCGAGCACGTCGCTGAGCGGGAGCCGCCCCCAGCGCGCGAGGGCACCGAGATATCCGGACAGACACCCCGGGGTGGCCACGGAGCCCCATCCTGCGTGGAAGACCTGTTCGACTCCGGAAGCGAAGGTCACCGAAAGGGTCTCGACGTGGGGTTCACGAGTGCCTGCCCCGAGGCCCGGGACATCCACGAAAAAGTCCCAGACCACCGGATCGTCACCGGGTTCTTGGACCAGCAGGAAGCCACCGCCACCGAGGCTGGACAGCGTGGGTTCGCCGACCGCGGCGGCGAAGGCGCCCGCGATTGCGGCGTCGACAGCCGTGCCCCCGGCTTCAAGGACCGCAACAGCCGCCCCCAGCGTGGTCGACGACCCGCAGGCAACGGCCGCCGCATGAGGGCCGCCCTCGGCGACCACCGGCATGGCGGCCGCAATCTCCTCGTACACGCCCCGCACGCTAGCGAGGCGGCCTAGCCTGTGAGCGTGGGTGTGCCCTTCCAAGCGTCGCCCGGTGCCAGTTTGGGCATTGAGGTCGAGGTGGCCCTTGTCGATGTCGACAAGGGCGGCTTGGTCTGTATTGCCCCCGACGTCCTGGCTGACGTGTCGGTGCCGTACGACGGGGCAGAACACCCCAAGATCAAAAAGGAACTCTTCGAGTGCACCGTCGAGGTCATCACCGGTGTTTGTCGCACGGTGGCCGAGGCGCGTCGTGATCTGGCGGATTCCATGCTGGAGGTCCAGGCAGCCGCGGAGGCGCGGGGGGCTGGCTTCATCGGTGTCGGTCTGCATCCCTTCACCAATTGGCAGGACCTGACCCGCTCGGCCGGCGAGCGCTATGAACGCTTGGTGGACACCATCGCCTGGCCGGCGCGGCGACTCGTGACGCACGGTGTTCACGTGCACGTCGGCGTACGGTCCGGCGACAAGGCCGTGGCCACCGTCAACGCCCTCTCCGGCTATCTGCCGATCTTCCTCGCGCTCTCGGCGTCAAGCCCCTACTGGCACGGCCAGGACACGGGCCTTGCATCGACCCGAACGAAGATTTTCGAGGCAATGCCGACAACCGGGCTACCTCCGTACCTCGCAGACTGGTCTGACTTCAACACGTTCCTGGACACCTTGATCACCGCGGGCAGCATCGAAACGGTGCGCGAAGTGTGGTGGGACATCCGACCGCACCCCGGCTATGGCACCGTGGAATTGCGGATGTGCGATTCGATGCCGACGTTGTGGGAGATCTGCGCGATGGCCGCGCTGGCCCAGTGCCTTGTCCGCTCCTTCGATCTCATGATCGATCAGGGTGAACATCCGCCCGTACCCCGCGAATGGGTACGTCGCGAGAACAAGTGGCGGGCGACTCGGTGGGGGATCGAGGCGGATCTGGTCGTCGATGATGCAGGGACGACGCGCCCGCTGGTCGACATCGTTCACGAACTCGTGGCCGAACTTCGCCCGGTAGCAGAAGAGCTGGACTGCGTGGCTGAGTTGGAGTCTTTGCTCGACGTCACCGAACAGGGGCCGAGTTATGTCCGCCAGCGTGCGATGTTCGCTGATGGAGTGGGCTTCGAAGATGTGGTGGGGCAATTGCGGCGCGAAATGCTGGCCGATGTCAGGGGGTCGGCGTCCTCGTGACCTCGGCTCTTGAGACGCTCGTGGCCGCGCGCGAGCACGAACTTGTTGCGTTTCGACGCCGACTGCACTCGCATCCGGAGTTGTCCTATGCCGAGCATGCAACCACCGAGGCCATCGCCGATCGACTCCAGGTGGCGGGCCTGAGACCCCAGCTGCTCGGTCTTGGCACGGGGTTGGTCTGCGACGTCGTCGGCAACGCGCCCGGGCCGATCATCGCGCTACGCGCGGACATTGATGCCCTCGCGATGAGTGACGGCACCACCACCGAATACCGATCGCGGGTCGATGGGGTTGCTCATGCGTGCGGCCATGACGCTCACACTGCGGTCGTCCTCGGCGCTGGTCTAGCCCTGCGCGCGCTCACCGAGGTGGAAGCCGTCCCGGGAACCATCCGCCTGATCTTCGAGCCGGGGGAGGAGTCCGTCCCCGGGGGCGCGGTCGCGATCATCGATGAGGGCTGGTTGGCGGGTGTCTCGGCGGTCCTCGCCTTGCATTGTGATCCCAAGATCGATGTCGGCGAGGTTGGTCTGCGTGCCGGGGCACTGACGGCGGCATCCGATACCGCCACGATCACGCTGCGCGGCCCGGGTGGTCACACGGCGCGACCGCACCTCACGGTCGATCTGGTGTCCGTCATGGCGGACGTCGTTCGACGGTTCCCCGACCAGGTCAGCCAACGCCTTGGCTCCGACGACGACGTCGTGACCGTCTTCGGCGCCATTCACGCGGGGGACGCCCCCAATGTCATCCCTGCCCAGGGGACGTTGCGCTTCTCGCTTCGGTGCGCTGATCGCGGGGCTTGGGCGCGGGCCGAGGGTGTTGCGCGGGAGTCGCTCGCGGCGATCGTGGCGGAGACCGGTGCGCATGCGGAGATGGACTACCACCCCGGCACTCCGCCGGTGGTCAACGATTCCTGGGCTCTCGATTTGCTCGAGCGCGGTGCCCGCGAGGTGGTGGGCGCTCGCGGAGTGGTGGAGACGCCGCGGTCCATGGGCGCCGACACCTTTGCCTGGTACGGCGAGGTGGTCCCGGCGGCCTACGCCCGTCTTGGAACGCACTCCGGAGACGGTCCGCGGCTCGATCTGCACGCCTCCTCCTTCGATATCGATGAGCGTGCCATCGGCATCGGTGCTCGAGTGCTCGCCGAGGCCGCCCTGGTCGGCCTCCGCGACGCCACGACCTAGGACCATCCCCCGGCGAGTGTGCAGTTGCGTGCCGACATTTCGCCCGAAACCTGTCCGCAATCGCACACTCGGCGGGGGGAGGGTCTCGACTCGCGTGAGGGCTGCCTTCAGGGCAGGCTGTCGGGGTGAACCCCCTGGACTACCTCGCCGATATTGCGGCGACCGGCTTTCGGCGGCTTGTCTCAGGGGATCCAGACGGCCAGCCGGATTGGGTGCGTGAGCTCGAGCACGGCCAGGACCTCGGCTACTTTGGCCCCGGCTCTGCTGCCTGGGCCGTTCATGGCGGCCTGCCGACCGTGGTGGGCGGCATCCGTGCCCTCCTGCTGCAGGCCCTGCATCCCCTGGCGCTCGCCGGCGTCCAGCAGCACTCGCGCTACGAAGCCGATGCCCTCGGTCGTCTTGCTGGCACCACCCAGTGGCTCACCGTGGTCACTTTCGGAGATACACGCCAGGCGGAGCGTGAGTGTGCACGCGTCCGCGGCATGCACCGCAAGGTCCGCGGATCGGTGGAGATCGACGGGCAGGAGCGCAAGTACGCCGCCGGCGACCCGGAACTGCTGCGCTGGGTGCACGACGCCTTCACGGAGTCCTTCCTCGCGACGCACCGCATTTGGGGCGGTCCGATCCCGGGAGGCGACGATGCGTATGTCGCCGAGTGGGCCAAGGCGGGAGAGTTGGTCGGTGTGGAGGACCCGCCGCGATCCGTCGCAGAACTTGAGCGGCAGATGGCCGACTTCATGCCGCAGTTGCGCTACGACAAGGCCACCGCGCGAACAGTGCACTTCGTGCGTCAGGCCCCGCTCCCACTATCCGCGCGACCGCCCTACGCCGTTCTGGTGGCGGGCGCCATCGCATCGCTCACCGAGGAGGAACGTCGTTTGCTGCGTCTGCCTACGACGCCACTGACGCTGGCCAAGCCCGCGGTGGGCGCGCTGCTCGCCGGCATGGGTGCCGCCCTTGGCCGTCAAGCGCCCGCACAGCGCAACGCACGTCGCCGAGCGGCCCGGCTCGACCTAGTCGATCTTGGCGCCGTCGAGCCGGATTCGGTGAGCGATCACGGTGGCGGCGGCAGCCGTCAATAGCGCACTCCACAGCGCCGTGGGTGGAGGAAAGCGCAACAGCAGTGCCCCGACAAAAGCGCCGATGAGGTACCCGATCGGGGTTCCGAAGGCGATCGTTGAAGCGCGCTTCCGTCCACCGACCCATGCCTCCGCGGACTGCACCAGGGCCGTGTTGATGACGACCGTCTGGACGGCCAGACCGACGATGCGCGTGATGACGGCCGCCTGAAACGCCTGCGAGAGCGACAGCAGGAAAACTGCAGCGAAGGCCACCTGCTTCTCGCCCCAGATGAGCACGAGCAGTCCGGTGATCGCGATGAGTACTGCCTCAATCGCGAGCATGATGACGCGCGCACGAGGTTGCGTCATGCGCCTGCGGAGGACGTTGCGCAATTTGACCGCGATGAAGACACCGACGGTGAAGGTCACCAGGGCAATGACGGAAGCTACGCGGGTCTCAAGTGCTTGTTCCTTGGCGAGCCCCAGCGCGACGATGACCAGATTGCCGGTCTGATTGGCGACGAAGACGCCGAACCGTTCGAACGCGACCGCGTCGACGATGCCGCTGGTCGCCGAAAGCAGGACAACGATCGCGAAGGTCGCGGTGGCGTACTCGCGGTTGAAGTCCTGGGGCGGGCCGGGGTTCGCAGGCGCCATGCGGTCAGGCTAACGAGCGTCCGGTACTTCGCGCGCGCGACGCTGCGCCTCGGTAACGACCGTGGCGCCGCTCACGAGCGCCTTGCGCCACGGTGGGACGCCGTCGATCTCGATCTCGAGGGAGAAGGATAGGAAGGTCCGGATGAGCACGATCAATCCGAGGACGACGACGTTATCGATTGTCGGCGCCACCGCCACGGTGCGGATGAGATCACCAGCGACCAGGATCTCCAGGCTCAGCAGGAGGACGCCACCGAAGGTCTGCCGCATCAACTTGTAGGCGGCTGTGCCACTTCTGGTGCGCGCCCAGGTCCGTAGCGAGGTGATCCCGGCGAAGAACAGGCCCACGAGCAAGACGACGGCGGCGATGACCTCGAACGTCTGCGCGACAAGGAGCATCCCTTGGGTGTAGGCGCCCTCGTCCATGGCTCTATGTCTATCAGTCTGAGTCGACGAGACGGGTGAGTTCGGTGATGGTCTCGGTGACGAGTTGATCGGGATCGGGGACGAGTCCGGCGTCGGTGGCGAAGCCGATCGTCACCGCACCAGCGTAGGAAAAGATCGTGCAGGTCATTGGTTGATCCCCGGACGAGGGTGCGAAGCCCACGATCTGACGCACGTCGCTCCCGGCGAAGGACATCGGTGATCGGGGTCCCGGCACGTTGGTGAGGACGCCGACCGCCTTGTTGGCGAAGAAGTCGGTGAGGGCGACGCTGACGGAGCGGGGAGCCGTGGAGACACCTCTCTGCACGCCGAAGGTCAGGAGTGGCTCGGCCGAGCGCTTGATGCGCGCCATGCGCGCGGTCACGGCCTTGAGTCGCTCAACCGGGTCAGTCGGGTGAAGGGGCAGTACGGCCATGACGAGGGCGAAGTAGTTGCCGAGGTCATCGGGCAGGTTGTCCTCGATCGGCACGAGATTGACCGGGACCATCCATTCCACTTCTGCCACGTCGTCGACGTCGCGGGCCGCGAGATAGGAGCGCATCCCACCCGCGACCGCGGTGAGAAGCACGTCGTTGACGCTGGCGTCATACATGTGACCGATGCCCTTGATGGGGTCGAGAGGGCAGGGCGCCGACCACGCCACCGCCTTGCGAATCCCGGGGGTGCCCGTCCAGATGGTGCGGACAGTTCCACCGCGCAGTGCCAACTTGGCGACCGATCCGGTGGTGTTAGCCACTTGGTTGTCGACGCCGAGTGCGTCAAAGGCGTCGACGAGATGTCCGGGATTGCGCAGCAGGTCACTGGCGAGGCGCCATCCTGACTCCAGGGCGCCACGCGGATCCTGGGTGAGCGCCTCCACGCCTCGACTCACGACTTTGGCGGTGTCGGAGAGCATTTCGTTAACGGTGGCCGTGGCCTTGGTCGCGATTTCCAGGGGTCCGCCGCCCTCAGTGCGTCGACCGACCGAGGCGGTGACGTGGGGGTCAGCGGTGTCGCACAGGCTCAGCATGACCTGGGTGAGCCGTACGCCGTCCGCCATCGCATGGTGGAAGCGGCTCACGATCGCGGCACCCACCTGACCGTCATCGAAGGTGACGCGCTCTACCAACGTCACCTCCCATAGCGGTCTGTCACGGGGCAGCGGCCGTGATCTCATCTCCGCGACATAGGCCTCAAGTTCCTTCATGCCCATGGGCTCCGGGAGCTGGACCTGGCGCACATGGTCCGCAAGGTGGAAGTCGTCAGCGGGTTGCCAGAACCAGCCGTCGTCGTCGCGGTGGGCTCGGCAGCGGAACACACGGAATCGCTCGATGACGCGCTCAGAGATGGTCTCGATGACGCGATCCAAGTCCGGAGTCGACGTCAGGGTCATCACGCCGTCGATGACCATGAGGTTGTTGGGGCGGTCCATGGTGAGCCACAGCGCATCCTGGGCGCTCATGGCGTAGCGACTGTGCTCCGGCATGGATCGGTCCTCCTCGGGACCACACGTTACGGCGGTGCCGCCGGGCGAAGCAGCGGATCGCCGGATGCCAAGATGGTGTCGTGAGTGATCCGGTCTACCTGCCCACAGATCAGACAACCCGCATGCAGGAGTTCCGCGAGGCTGCGACCGAGGTGGCCGGTCGGCCTTTCGGCGACTACGCCGCATTGCACGCCTGGTCCGTCGAGCATTCCGATGCGTTCTGGTCGCTGGTGTGGAACTACTTCGATGTCGTAGGCGAGCCGGGAGATGTCGCGGCCCTGCCGTCCGTCCTGCCGGACGCGCGTTTCTTCCCCGAGGCGCGATTGAACATCGTGTCGAGCCTGCTTCGCGTCTCTCCCGGACGAGAGGGCGCGGGTCTACCTGCCGTAGTGGAAACCGCCGAGTCCGAGGACGGCATCGCTGTCGTCCATCGGCTGAGTTTGGCTGACCTGACCGGACGCGTCGGTGCGGTGGCGGCTGCTCTGCGAGCGGATGGGGTTGCACCCGGCGATCGGATCGGGCTGGTCATGCCGGTTGGCGTCGATGCACTGGTGGTGACGTTGGCTGCGCTATCGGTGGGAGCCGTCGTGTCGAGTGCCGCCCCCGAATTCGGCGTCCCGGCGATCGTCGATCGCTTTGGGCAACTCGATCCCGTGCTCTTAGTCGGCGCCACGTCGTATCGCTGGAACGGTCGTGAACACCACCGAGCTGAACATCTCAGGGAACTGCGTGAGGCACTCCCATCGGTGCGCGCGATGTACGTCGTCGGCGGAGACAAGGTCCCTGGAGCACGAGCGCTGTCCGAGGTGGAGGCGGAATACGCCGGTACCGGGTTGGACCCTCTAGACCTCCCCTTCGATCATCCGGCCTACGTACTCTTCTCTTCCGGGACCACTGGCAAGCCGAAGTGCCTCGTCCATAGGGCGGGTGGAGTCCTGCTCAAGCATCTCACTGAGCAGGCGTTGCACTGTGATGTGCGTCCCGGTGATCGTGTCTGCTTCTACACCACGACCGGCTGGATGATGTGGAACTGGGCGGTGTCGCTGCTGGCGAGTGGTGCCACCCTGGCCCTGCACAACGGCGCGCCAAACTACCCGAGCGTTGACGCCCTGTTCGATGTGGCGAGCCTGACCCAACTCACACATCTGGGTGTGGGAGCACGGCTCGTGGACTCGATGCGAGCTGAAGGCTGCGACCTATCGGCAGATCGTGATCTGCACGATCTGCGCATGGTGATGGTGACCGGCTCCCCGCTCAGCGCGGCGACGGCGCAGTGGCTCGTGGACCAGCTCGGGCCTCGAGTGATGCCCCATCCCATCTCCGGTGGCACGGACTTGGTGGGCTGCTTCCTCGTCGGCGACCCATCGCGACCGGTGTGGGCTGGGGAGTTGCCCGGCCCGGCACTCGGACTCGATGTCGACGTCGCCGACGATGACGGAGCCCCGATGTTGGACGACACCCCGGGAGAACTCATCTGCCGCAATCCCTTCCCCACCGTGCCTCTCGGCATCTGGGGTGACAGCGACGGCACTCGCTTGATCTCGACGTACTTCGAGCGATTCCCCGGTGTCTGGACCCACGGTGACCTCACCTCAAAGACCGAGCACGGTGGATTCGTGATCCATGGCCGTTCCGATGCCACCCTCAATGTGGCGGGGGTGCGCATTGGCACCGGCGAGATTTACGGCGCGCTCGAGCAAGTCTCCGAGGTGATCGATGCCCTCGCGTTCGCACAGAGTTGGGATGGCGACACCCGGATGGTGCTTCTCGTGGTCACCGCGGACGGGGGCTTGACGGATGAGGTGAGTGACCGGATCCGCACGACGCTGCGAGAGCGGGGCTCGCCGCGCCATGTCCCGGCGGTCATCTGCGCGGTGTCGGACCTCCCGCGGACCATGACGGGCAAGCTCGCCGAGATCGCCGTCGCCGACATGGTCAACGGTCGCCCCGTGCGCAACCGCGACGCCTTGGCGAACCCCGAGGTGCTTGATGCGATCGCGGTCCTGCCACAGTTGCGGGTGTGACCGCAGCCCAAGCCCTTCTGCTCGATGTTGGTGTTGTCCTGTTCAAGTCGGCATGGGAGTGCGCCGATGACTTCGAAGACGCACGGGGACTGGCGCGGGGCACGATCCCCGGTCGCGGACCACTCAATCCAGATATCCCCGACCCTGGCTGGGCGCGCTACCAGGCCGATGAGATCACCGAGCGGGACTACTGGGTGGCCTACGCGCGGGCGGCCGTCGACAACGGTGTCGACATCAGTGGATTCGACGGGTTTATGCAGGCGATCTTCCGCGAGCCCGGTGTGGAGTCCATCCGCCCCGAGGCACTCGCGCTGATGGCCGAGTGCACGGCGGCCGGTCGGGCCCTCGGCATCCTGAGCAATGAACTCATGTCCTTCCAGGGTCGCGACTGGGTGGAGGCGCAGGATTGGTACGCCGACTTCGCGGTGGTCATCGACGCCTCAGAGCTGGGCGTGCGCAAGCCAGACCCTCGGCCGTATGAGGCGGCGCTCGAAGCCCTACAACTGCCCGCCGATCAGGTGGTCTTTATTGACGACAACCCGACGTACGTTGAGGCAGGTCGTGCGACAGGCATGCGCAGCATCTGGCTGGATGTACTCGATCCGGGCGCAGCGTTCGAGGCGGCCGCGGTCGAGCTCGGTCTTCGGTGAGGCAGGTGTGCGCTAGCGGTAGTTGACGAACTGGACGGGGAAGTCCAGATCGGCTTCCTTGACCATCGCGATGACCTCCTGGAGGTCGTCACGGCTGGAACTGCTCACCCGCAGTTCGTCACCCTGCACCTGCGTCTTGACCTTCTTCGGGCCCTCATCGCGGATCAGTTTGGCGAGCTTCTTCGCCTGGTCCTGGGTAATGCCCTCTTTGAGTTGGCAGGTGATCTTGTGCAACTTGCCCGAGGGGCGCGGCTCGCCTGCATCGAGAACCTTCAGGCTCACACCACGCTTGACCAGTTTGTCTTTGAGGACGTCGAGGGCGGCGCGGACTCGATCATCGGTCTCGGCTTCCAACTCAATCGTCATCTCGCCCTTGTACTCGACTTTGGCACCGGTGCCTTTGAAATCGAATCGCTGCGCGAGTTCCTTGGCTGCCTGGTTGACGGCGTTGTCGACCTCAGCGCGATCGAGTTTGGAAACAATGTCAAAACTGTTGTCGGCCATGGCGACATTGTGGACCATGGGGCGATGGTGCAGCCCGAGGCCTTCCTGTTCGACCTCGACCGCACGCTCGTTGACCTGCAGTCCTACACCGACTACGCGGCCGCGCTCAGTGATCTCACGGCTCTCGTGGGGGATCAGGAAGGCGCTGACGTGCCCGCGGCCGACTGGGATGCCCCGACCCGCTCTGCCATGTCGATCCTGGTGGCACTCGCGGGCGACGACCGTTGGGCAGCGGCCGATCGAGCCGTTGCTGCACGCGAGTTCGCGGCCGTCGATCAATCCGTGGCGATGCCCGGTCTCGATGATTGGGACACCCTCCTGGGTGACACTCCTCGCGCCGTCATCACGCTGCTGCCGGAGGACGTAGCGCGTGCCGTCCTCGCCCATCACGGAGTCGACGTCGAAGTCATCATCGGTCGCCACCCACAGATCCCAGCCAAACCGTCGGGTGCCGGTCTGGTCGTGGCGGCGGATCGCCTCGGTGTCCCGATTGGTGAGTGCGTCATGATCGGGGACTCCTCCTGGGATCACGCGGCGGCTGCGGATGCTGGTGCGGCGTTCATCGGGGTGCCCGTGACAGCCAAAGCCTTCACCCCGGAGGTGCCGACCGCCGCCGATCTACTGTCGGCGATCGCGGCCGCCCGCGCGACTTAGTCCCAGCGGGGTCGATTGGCACTCATGCGAGTGCGCTGGCTACCCTAGGACGCCCTGGCAGGTTGCCCGAGCGGCCAATGGGAGCGGACTGTAAATCCGTCGCGAAAGCTACAGAGGTTCGAATCCTCTACCTGCCACGCGAGTGGGCCCCCGTCGAATCCGGCGGGGGCCTTTCGCGTGTGTGTGAGTCGCATCACGGCAGCCGGTCACCATCTACAGCAGACAGATCAGACGCGGGCCCGTAGTCTGAAGAGTGGGTCATGGGCACTCAATGAGCGGAGGCCGGATGTCCACGCACGAGGACAAGGCCGCCTCCGATCGCGAAATCCCAGGTGAATCTCCCCTCCAGATCGTCGGAGTTGGCGCATCCGCCGGGGGACTCGAGGCTCTGGAAGCGTTCGTGGGTGCGCTCGTGCCAAGCCCGGACACGGCCTTCGTCATCGCTCAGCACCTGGCGCCGAGTCGCCCCACCCTGCTCGTCGATCTCCTAGGGCGATGCAGCGCGTTGCCGGTCGTTGAGGCGGTGGACGGTTCAACCATTCGGGGCGGCGTCATCGCGGTCGCACCGCCCAGCTGCGATGTCTTCCTCGACGGGCACACACTGCGGGTTGGGGCGGCACCAAAGCGCTTCGGCCCGAGTCCCAGTATCGATCGACTCTTCGAGTCATTGGCCGAAAGTTGGCGTGAGCGGTCCGTGGCCGTGGTGCTGTCCGGGACTGGCTCAGACGGGGCGCTAGGCCTGCGAGCCGTGCGGGCGGCCGGGGGGCTGGGCCTGGTGCAGTCACTGGAAACCGCCCAGTTTGACGGCATGCCCCGCTCGGCGATCGCACTCGGCGGCGCGGAATTGATTGCGGACGCCGATGTCCTCGGTGCCCGGGTGAGCAGTCTCGCCAAGCATGTCGGCGGGCCTGAGTCACGCGAGGGCGTCGAACCGGAGTCCCAGATCGAGGCCATCCTCACCCGACTGAAGTCAACCGTGGGCATCGACTTCGATCGTTACAAGGGCACGACAGTGAACCGTCAACTTCAACGCCGTATGGCCATCCGCGAGGTTCACGGACTCTCGGAGTATCTCGACCTCCTCAACGAAGACGCCGATGAGTGCCGGGCATTGGCTGACAGCCTCCTCGTCTCCGTGACCTCGTTCTTCCGGGACCATGCCTCCTTCGACGCCTTGTCGGGCCACATCCGTGACTACGTCGCTTCGGTGAGGCCGGATGCATTGCGGGTGTGGGTGCCCGGCTGTGCCACCGGTGAGGAGGCCTACTCACTGGCCATGCTGGTCGGCGAGGCGATTGACTTCCCCGCAGACCTTGTCCGCCGTCTGAAGGTCTTCGGCACTGATCTCGACGAGACGAGCCTGGCCATCGCTCGGCGCGCCACGTATCCGGCTCAGGAGTTGGACGACATCCCTGAGGAGTTGCGCCCCCGGTATACCCGCCAAACGCCCGATGGGTTCCGCATCGCCGAGGTGCTTCGTGAATGCACCGTGTTTGCCCAGCAGGACGTCGGGCACGATCCGCCCTTCCCCCAGGTCGACATCGTGTCCTGCCGCAACACCCTCATCTACTTCAACGAGTCGCTCCAACGGGATGTCATCGCCCTCTTCGCGTTTGCCCTCAAGCCGGGCGGCTTGCTCTTCCTCGGCAAAGCCGAGAGCGTCCCCTCGATGACTCCCGCCTTTGAGGCGGTCGATCCTGAGCGGCGTATCTTCCGGCGAACCACGACTGAGGTGCTGCCGTCGATCCACGCTCCGCGGGGGTCCACACGGCCCAAGTCGCCTCGCGGCCTCCGTGCCGTGTCGGCGGCTTTGGACGCCGACGACGGCCCCGCGGAGCAGGTCGCCCTGTTGGAGGCGATCTTGCATGCCGGCGGGCAGTCCTATCTGGTCCTCGATCCCGACGAACGCCTTGTCCATGTCGTGGGTGACGTCTCCCGGTTCTGTCAGGTGCCGCAGGGTCATCTCACAGCCTCAGCGGGAGCTTTTCTCCGGACCGAGCTTCAGGGCGAGGCTCGAGCACTGACGCTTCTCGCGCGAGCCGGTTCGGGACTGGTGCAGGGGCAACTCATCCATCTGAGCGATGGTTCCGTCGTTCAGATGTCCGCGTTGCCCGTGCCCCTCGGCGGGATTTCGTTCACCGTTCTTGGCCTCAGCCTGGTGGACGGTGACGACGTGACGGAGGGTGTCGTTTCCCACGATCGCGCCCCGGAGTTCGACCGGGAATTGCAGCGATTGGACCGTGAGCTGCAGGCGAGCCAGGAGGTCCTCCGTCGATCCCTGACCGAACTCCAGGCGGCGAATCAGGAACTCGAGGCGACGTCGGAGGAGTTGCAGTCCTCCTTGGAGGAACTCCAGTCCGCCAACGAGGAGTTGCAGGCCTCAAATGAGGAGTTGGAGGCCACCAACGAGGAACTCTCGACGGTGAACCAAGAACAACGAGCGCGCGGCGACGAACTGGAGCGCGTCAACCTTGATCTTCTTAATATCCAGTCTTCCGTGAGTCAGGGCATGGTGATCGTCGATCGTGATCTTCGTGTGACGCGCTTTACGCCCATGGCCGTGCGGGTCTTTGCCCTCACCCCGGCAGATGTGGGTCGCCCCCTCGTCGACGTACCCACCTCGCTTCCGACGCCTCACCTTGCTGAGCCACTGCGGCGGGTGATGGAGTCCCGGACCAGCGAGGCGGTCGAGGTGGCGTCCAGTTCCGGTCACTACCTGCTCCAGTTCATGCCCTACCTGGATCGTGGTGACGCCTGTGTCGGCGTGATCGTCACGCTCACTGATGTGTCGCAGTTGGTGTCGTTGCGCGATGAGGCGGAGGACGCTCTCAGCCAACTGCAGGAAAAGACTCGCCTCCTCACCCGACAGGCCACGGTCGATGGTGTTACCGATGTGAGCAATAGGTCCTATTTCACTGAAGCGCTGGAGCGCGAGATTGACCGGTGTCATCGCAGTGGGGAGCGGCTGGCCTTGGCCTGGATCGACCTCGATCGGTTCAAGGAGATCAATGACGGTCTGGGTCATTCGGCGGGTGACGTGACCCTTCGCGTGCTGGCCGATCGGCTCCGGCGGTTGGTCCGTGGCACGGATCTTGTCGGCCGGCTCGGCGGTGATGAATTCGGTGTCATCCTGGGACGGCAAGAATCCATGGACGAACTTGACGGTGTGCTCGAACGCATCGTCACGGCCTTCCGCGACCCTGTCCCGCTGCCCGACGCGGAGGCGAGGGTGACGGCAAGCGTTGGGACGGCCATCTATCCCGACGACGCCTTGACCGCCGAGGCCCTGCTGCGTTCAGCCGACGCCGCGATGTACGCCGTGAAGGCGCATGGCGGTGACAACTACGCCTACTTCGACCGGTCGATGAATCAGGAGGCTGACGAACGACGTGCGATGCGTCAGCGAATTGATCGGGGAATCGCAGAAAATGAGTTCCTTTTGCACTATCAGCCGATCATCTCAACCGTTGACGGTTCAGTCTGGGGTGTCGAGGCTCTTCTGCGTTGGGATGATCGCGGACAACTGCGCGCGGCGGACGACTTCATCTCGTTCGCCGAGTCGAGTGGTCAGATTCGTCGACTAGGCAACGTCACAATGGTGGAAGCTCGCCGCGGTATGGCGACACTCGCCGCGGCGGGATATGCCGACCTCCTCATCGCACTCAATGTCTCGGTGGCCCAACTCGAGGACGACACGCTGATCGGGCAGGTGATCGCGTGGCCCACGCCGCACGGTCTTTCGGGCCTTGTGATCGAAGTGGTGGAGTCGATCTTCCTGCCTGACCGACGCCATGCCCTGGCGTCCCTGGGGCTTCTCGCCTCTCTCGGCGCCAAGACTTCGGTGGACGACTTCGGGGCCGGCTACTCGAACTACCGGCTTCTTGAGTCTCTGGCGCCGGACTACATCAAGCTCGATCAGTCCTTCCTACGCACTACTCGCGATGGTGACTCGCGGCATGTGCTCATGGAATCTGCCGTCCGCACAGCCCACGTCGTGGACGCTCGCGTGGTGGTGGAAGGTGTCGAGGCCGAGGCTGACCTGGCGCTTGCTCAGGCCGTTGGTGCCGACTACGCGCAGGGGTACTTCATCGCCAAGCCCATGCCCTTGAACGAGGTGATTGCGTGGCTTGACGAACGTAGGCTGCGGGCATGACCGACGTTCGCGCTGCCGTACTGACCGGGCCGGGCCGCTACGAGGTGCAGACCTTCCCCTGGCCGACCCTGCCCGAGGGTGCTGCCCTGATGCAGATGGAGATGGCGGGGATTTGCGGCACCGACAAGCACACCTACCTGGGCGAGACCAAGCAGTACGCCGGCACCCCGGCGGAGACCGATACCCCGTTCCCCATCATCCAGGGGCACGAGAACGTCGGCGTCATCTCCGATCTCGGTCCACGGGCGGGGGAGATCCTGGAGTTCTATGGCAAGCCGCTCAAGGTGGGCGACCGGGTGACGATGTGTCCCGACGTGGTGTGTGGCCACTGCTATGAGTGCAAGCACGTCCTGGGATATGTGTGGTGTGAGAACAGCGTCTGCTACGGCAACTCCCTCACCTCAGCGGTGGCCCCGCATCTCTTCGGGGGTATGGCGGAGCAGATGTATCTGCGGCCGGACGCCTTCGTCTACAAGGTGCCGAGTGGACTGTCACCGCGCGTCGCCGTCCTCGCCGAACTCATGGCGTGCACGGCCTCGCTCGACAAGGTCAAGGAGTTCTCGTCGTACGCGATGGAGGGGTTCAACTCCGGTGACACGGTCGTCGTCATCGGGTCCGGACCGTTGGGGCTGCTGCACATCTCGAAGGCCGACATGATGGGCGCCGGTCAGATCATCGCTACGGATCTCTCGGAGCACCGACTCGCCTTTGCCAAGCGGTGCGGCGCCGAGGTCACGATGAACGTCTCCACCACCGAGGCGGAGGATCGCATCGCCGAGGTCATGCGCCTGACCGGTGGCCGCGGAGCCGACGTGGTCCTCCACATGGCCAACACCCCTGCGTCCTTCGTCGAGGGAATCGAGATGCTCAAGCGCGGCGGCATGATGCTGGAGATGGGCAACTTCGCGGACACCGGCGAGATCACCATGAACGTCCACCGCCACGTGTGCAGCAAGAACATCCGGCTCATCGGCATCACGAACCACCCCTCCACCGGATATGGGCCGGCCCTGCGACTTCTCGAGCGCTACGCCGATCGCTATCCGTTCGATGAGTTCGTCAGCCATGAGTTCGGGCTCGCCGATGCGGACCTGGCGCTGCACACCTCGATGAGTCCTGAGAGTCTGAAGGTCGTGATCAACCCGGCACTGGGCTGAAGGAGACGCAGTGGACTTTGCTCTCGATGACCGCACCCTCGAATTGCGGGATGCCCTGCAGGGGTTCCTCACGGATGAGATTCGCCCCGCCGAGCCAGTCTTCGCCCAGCAACTCTCCGAACTCGACGATCGCTGGGCGTGGAGCCGTGCGCCGATCCTCAAGCAACTCCAGCAACGGGCCCGCGAGTTGGGTCTGTGGAATGCGTTCCTGCCGGGGGAGCGGGGCGCCGGTCTCACGAATCTTCAGTACGCCACCCTGGCCGAACTAAGTGGCCGCAGCATGCATCTGGCCCCGCCAGCAATGAACTGCGCGGCACCGGACACCGGCAACATGGAGGTGCTCGCCGAGTTCGGCACCCCCGAGCAGCAGGAGCGGTGGCTCGAGCCGCTGCTCGCGGGGGAGATCCGCTCTGGCTTTGCCATGACCGAACCGGCCGTGGCTTCCTCGGACGCCACGAACATCACCACGTCCATCACCCGGGATGGCAGCGAGTACGTCATCAACGGGGTCAAGTGGTGGACGACCGGGGCGATGAATCCCGACTGCGCGATCTTCATCGTGATGGGTAAGACCGACCCGAACGCCGATCGGCACCGTCAACAGAGCCAGATTCTCGTGCCCCGCGACACCCCCGGCGTCATCGTGGAGCGGCCACTGAGCGTCTTCGGATACGACGATCACAGTCATGGTGGCCACGCGGTAGTGCGCTTCGAGGATGTGCGTGTCCCGGCGACCAACATCATCGGTGTCGAAGGCGCCGGTTTTGCCATCGCACAGGCCCGGCTAGGGCCCGGCCGAATCCACCACTGCATGCGTTCGATCGGGGTTGCCGAGATGGCCATTGAGGCGATGTGCGCACGCGCCGATGAGCGTGTCACCTTCGGCAAGCCACTCGCTGAGCAGGGAGTCATCCGCACCTGGATTGCCGAGTCCCGGGTGCGACTCGAACAACTGCGTCTGCTGGTCCTGAAAACCGCTTGGCTCATGGACACCGTGGGCAATAAGGGCGCGCGCACGGAAATCCAGGCGATCAAGATTGCGACACCGCGCACGGTTGAGTGGATCTTGGACAAGGCGATCCAAGTGCACGGCGGCGGCGGAGTCAGCGACGACTTCCCGCTGGCCGAGGCATTCGCGGGCATCCGCACCCTGCGTCTGGCCGACGGCCCGGACGAGGTACATCTCGATTCGCTGGCCCGCTATGAACTGCGTCAGCAGGCCAAGGCGCGGTCCGGCGACGCCTAGCGCACTAGACGTCGAGGTAGTGCACCCCGGTGAGTTCCTCACTCACCGTCCATAGCCTGCTTGCTGCCGCATCGTCCTGAGCGGCCTTCGACATGCCTACGAGCTTCGGATGCCCACGCGTTTCGCCGATCCCACTCGGCCCGGCGTAGGAACCGTTGGCGATGTCAGGGGCGGTGGCGACGTAGAGCGTGGGCAGCGCACCCATCTCTGCGCTCTGGGCCATGACCTTGTTGGCGACACCCATGAGGCGGGCCTCCCAGGACCGGCCGCGCATTTCCGGACCGACCGCTTGTAGGTGGGTGCTCGCGTAGCCGGGGTGTGCAGCGACGGAAATCGTCGGCAGATCCGCCTCGCGCAGACGCTTCGCCAGTTCGCGCATGAAGAGCAGGTTGGCGAGTTTGCTCTGTCCGTAGGCGCTCCAGGTGCCGTATTTCTTGTCCCCCATGAGGTCATCGAAGTTCATCCGACCGAAGCGGTGCGCACCGGAGGCGACACCGACCACGCGCGAGGCGGGCCGCAGGGCACCGAGCAGGCGTCCGGTGAGCGCGAAGTGGCCGAGGTGGTTCGTGCCGAACTGCATCTCGAACCCGTCGGCCGTCTGCCGCTTCGGGATGGCCATGACTCCGGCGTTGTTGATGAGCAGGTCCAGGCCGTCCGGGTGGGCTTCGCGCCACAGCCAGGCGAACTCGTCGACCGAGGCCAGGTCGGCGAGATCGAGGCGCCGCACCTCCAGCGCTGCATCCGGGGACGTCTCCCGAATGAGGTCCGCTGCCTGCTCGCCCTTGTCCGCGTCCCGAACGGCCAGGGTGACCTCGGCCCCGTGAGCGGCGAGGGCTCGCGCGGTCTCCAGGCCCAGGCCGGAGTTGGCGCCGGTCACGATGGCGCGTCGGCCGGTCAGGTCAGGGATGTCGTTCGCAGTCCAGCTCATAGGGCCATCCAATAGGGGTGGAGGCATGGACGCACCTTCGGGTGTCGCATCGTGGTGCACCATGTGATGGCGCACCGGCGGGGTGGGGCCTCGATTTCCGGGGTGCCCGGGCGGGCGTGTACGCTTCCGCAGGCTGCAGGAGCACGGCAACGGGCTCCTCGGCGCCCCTTTAGCTCAGTCGGCAGAGCGTCTCCATGGTAAGGAGAAGGTCTACGGTTCGATTCCGTAAAGGGGCTCGACCGGTCCTGGCTCCTGCCGAGGCCGATCGCACGAGGGCGGAGTAGCTCAGCCTGGCAGAGCAAGCGGCTCATAATCGCTGTGTCGCCGGTTCAAGTCCGGCCTCCGCTACAACCGCGGCAAACGCCGCACCGCCACAGTAAGGCGTCCACCCCGGGCGCCGGCACGACCGAGGAGGGCCCCGTGGCCAGCAAGTCAGCAGACGTCCGTCCGAAGATCACCATGGCGTGCCAGGACTGCAAGAACCGCAACTACATCACCAAGAAGAATCGGCGCAACGATCCCGATCGCCTTGAGGTGAACAAGTACTGCCCGACGTGCAACAAGCACACGGTGCACAAGGAGACCCGCTGACGCTGAACGCCGATCTCGTCGGCCGCACCTACCCCCCTACGGCACCGTACGTCGTGGGGCGGGAGAAGGTCCGCGAGTTCGCGTCGGCGATTGGCGATGCCAATCCCGCGTACACCGATGTGGCCGCAGCTCAAGCGCTCGGCTACTCGGACGTCATTGCGCCGCCCACCTTCGCCTTCGTCGTGTCGTACGCCGGCACGGCGTTGGCTGCCGCTGATCCGGACCTTGGTCTGGACTACTCACGCGTGGTCCACGGCGAGCAGCGCTTCGCCTACACGCGTCCGATCGTGGCCGGTGACGCACTCGTCGCCAAGGCGACCATCGAGGCCATTCGCGCCGTCGCCGGCAACGACATCCTCACGACTCGTGTGGATCTGGAGACCGAAGATGGTGACCCGGTGGTCAGCACTGTCACTGTGATTGTCGCCCGAGGAACCGCCGAGGAGGACTCGTGAGTCCCGCGGCAGACGTGGGTGCCGAGGTCGGCACCGAACTTCCGGCACAGTCCTTCCCCGTCACGCGAGCGTCCCTGGTGCGCTATGCGGGCGCGTCGGGTGACTTCAACCCGATTCACTGGAACGAGCGCTTCGCTCTCGAGGTTGGCCTGCCCAACGTCATCGCACACGGCATGTTCACGATGGCCGAGGCAGTCCGCGTCGTCACCGACTGGCTTGGCGACCCGGGCCGACTTGAGTCCTACTCGGTGCGATTCACGCGGCCGGTCCCCGTTCCCGACGACGACACCGGCACCGTGATCGAAGTAACGGGCAAGGTCACCGAGCTCCTCGACGAGGGCCGTGCCAAGGTCATGCTCACCGCGACGCACGAGGGACAGAAGATCCTTGGCAACGCGGTGGCCATCGTCCGTCTGGCGTGACCGTGCTCGCCGATCTCACCACGCTGCGAGTGGGCGGCCCGGCAGCGCGCATCGTCGAGGCCACGTCCCCCGAGGAGGTTGTCTCCGTCGTGCGCGCGGCGGATCAAGCCGGGGAACCCCTGCTCGTCCTGGGCGGCGGCAGCAACGTGGTCATCGGCGACGACGGGTTCGCGGGCACGGTGGTGCTCATGCGTTCACGCGGGGTCGAAGTGACCGTCGACGGATGCGCGGGTGCCTGGGTGGGGCTTGCCGCTGGCGAAGTGTGGGATGAGGTTGTTGCGCGCGCTGTCGATGAGGAGTGGAGCGGCATCGAGGCCCTGTCCGGGATCCCCGGACTCGCGGGGGCAACCCCGATTCAGAACGTGGGTGCCTACGGGGCGGAGATCAGTGACGTCCTCGCGCGGGTGACGGCGTACGACCGGCGCACCGGGCGTGTAGACGTGATCCCCGTCGGTGATTGTCAGTTGTCGTATCGGAACTCCATGTTCAAAAGTGAGCCGGGTCGATACGTCGTCTTGGCGGTGACGTTGCAGTTGCCGCTCGGATCGCTCTCAGCGCCGATTCGGTACGCCGAGCTCGCCGGCACGCTCGGTGTCGAGGTGGGGCAGCGGGCGCCAACGAGCCGAGTGCGCGAAGCTGTCCTGGAATTGCGTCGATCCAAAGGCATGGTGCTCAATACGTCCGACCATGACACGTGGAGCGTGGGGTCCTTCTTCACGAATCCGATCGTCTCGGCTTCGGATGTTGCTGACCTTCCCGAGGATGCGCCGCGTTGGTCCGCAAACGATCCAACCGCGTTGGATGGCGCCGCCCGGGTGAAGCTCAGTGCCGCATGGCTGGTTCAGCAAGCGGGCTTTGATCGCGGCTTCACGCTCGATGGTCGCGCGGGCCTATCGACAAAACACACGTTGGCCATCACCAATCGCGGTGGCGCCAGTGCCGCGGACATCATGGGCCTGGCCGACCACATCCGCGCGGGCGTACAGGGTCGCTTCGGCATCGAACTCGTTCCCGAGCCCACCGTCCTGCCCTAACCCGCCGAGTGCGCATCTGCGCACGGGTTTTGGGCGAAATGCCCGCACACACGTGCGCACTCGCGGGAGGGAGGCGCTCCCTAACGAGCCTCGGCGAGGAGCGCGGCCATGCGGCCGACGCCCTCTGTGATGTCAGCGTCGCTGGTCGCGTAGGACAGTCGCAAGTAGCCCGGCGTGCCGAAGGCCTCGCCGGGGACGACCGCGACCTCGGCCTCATCGAGGATCACTCCGGCAAGAGCGGCGGACGTCGTCGGTCGCTGCCCGCGGATCTGCTTGCCCAGAACACCCTTAACGCTCGGGTAGACGTAGAACGCGCCCTCGGGAGTGGGGCAATCGACTCCGGGGATTGCCGAGAGCAACTCCACGATTAGACGGCGTCGCCGATCGAAAGCTACCTTCATCTCGTCGACAGCTGAGAGATCGCCGGATACGGCGGCGATCGCCGCGACCTGGGAGACGTTCGCGACGTTGGACGTGGCATGCGACTGAAGGTTGGTTGCTGCCTTGATGACATCGGTGGGCCCGACCATCCAGCCGACTCGCCAACCGGTCATGGCGTAGGTCTTCGCCACCCCGTTGACCACGACACAGCGGTCGGCAATTTCCGGCACCAGCACCGGCATGGAGGCGAACTCGGCATCGCCGTAGACGAGGTGCTCGTAGATCTCGTCGGTCACGACCCAGATCCCGTGCTCGGCAGCCCAGCGCCCGATCTCGGCAACCTGCTCGGGGGAGTACACCGCGCCCGTCGGGTTGGACGGAGACACGAAGACCAGCAGTTTGGTCCGGTCTGTGCGCGCGGCCTCAAGCTGATCGACTGTTGCTCGGTAGCCGCTGTCTTCGGTGGTCTGGACGATCACCGGCACACCACCGGCCAATTGGATCGACTCGGGGTACGTCGTCCAGTACGGCGCGGGGAGGATCGCTTCATCGCCAGGATCAAGCAGGGCGGCGAAGGTGTTGTAGAGCGCCTGTTTGCCGCCATTGGTGACCAGGACCTGGCCCGCGGTCACGTCGTAGCCGCTGTCCCGCAGGGTCTTGGCTGCGATGGCCTCGCGCAGTTCGGGAAGGCCGGCCGCAGGCGTGTAGCGGTGCCAGCGTGGGTCCCGACAGGCGGCCACGGCCGCCTCGACGATGTAGTCGGGCGTGGGGAAGTCCGGTTCGCCCGCGCCAAACCCGATGACCGGTCGCCCGGCGGCCTTGAGCGCCTTGGCTTTTGCGTCCACGGCCAAGGTGGCCGATTCGGAAATGCTGCCGATCCTGCGCGAGATGCGTTCCATGGAGGAAGTCAATCAGGCGGAGGCGCGCGCATCTGCACGTGCCTTCGCGGGGGCGAATTGGACCGGGGACGAGCCATCCGCGTAGACTCCCGGGGCCGGTGGCTTTCCACCCGTGCGCGAGCCTGCCCAGGCAGGTGTGCTCGGGTGTGACTGCTGCCTGAGGGCCGTAGCTCAATTGGTAGAGTCCCGGTCTCCAAAACCGGTGGTTGGGGGTTCGAGTCCCTCCGGCCCTGCGCTATGCACGACCCGCTGGGCCAAGGGGCCAAGCGCGACGACAGGAGGATGCGGTGAGCGAGACCCGCAGCGACGCCGGTCTGTCCATCTTCGGACGGCTCGCCCTCTTCCTGCGTCAGGTGGTAGCCGAACTCCGCAAGGTGATCTGGCCCACCCGCAAGGAGCTCGTGACCTACACCATCGTGGTCATCGTCTTCGTCACCATCATGGCGGGGATCGTGGCCGGGCTGGACTACATCTTCACCCGAGGGGTGCTCCTCATCTTTGGATGAGGAACCTATTTCAGGAGTCGTTAACCCGTGACGGACATGCCCACGACCGACCCCACCGAGGCCGACGCCCCGGCGGTTCCTGCTGTCGTGTTCCAGGGGGAGACGGCCGAGCCTGAGCAGGTGTTCGCCGTCGATGAGGCCGGAACAGCCGTCGACGAGGGCGATGCTGTAGAGGTTGACGCCGAGGAGATCGTCGCCGTCGACGACAGCGATTCCGCTGAGGTTGTCGCCGAGATCGTCGAGGTGGACGAGGTTCCTGCGGACGACTCCGTTGAGGCTGTGGTGGACATCGAAGGGGTGGACGTCGAAGTCGAGGACGAGGTCGATCCGATCGAGGCCTTCCGTGAGCAGATGCGCTTGTCGGCAGGTGACTGGTTCGTCATCCACTCCTACGCCGGCTACGAGAACCGCGTCAAAAACAACCTGGAGACCCGTATCACGACCCTCAACATGGAGGACTACATCTTCCAGGTCGAGGTGCCGATGGAAGAGGTCACAGAGATTAAGCAGGGCCAGCGCAAGCTGGTGCGCCGGACCAAGTTCCCCGGATACGTCCTGGTGCGCATGGACCTCACCGATGAGTCCTGGGGCGCCGTTCGCCACACCCCCGGGGTGACCGGATTCGTCGGCCACGGGCATCAGCCCGCACCGCTCTCCCTCGACGAGGTCGTTAACATCCTGGCTCCCGCACCCGAGCGCAAGGCCGGTGCCGCCGCGTCTGCGGGTGCGACCGCCTCCGGTTCTGGTGCTGCCGCGGCAGCAGAGATCCACGTGGACTTCTCCGTCGGCGACTCGGTTACCGTTGTAGACGGCCCGTTCGCCACCCTGCACGCCACAGTCTCCGAGATCAATATCGAGGCCCAGAAGGTCACCGGCCTGGTCGAGATCTTCGGTCGCGAGACCCCCGTCGAGCTGGCCTTCAGCCAGATCCAGAAGAACTAGTAACGAGGAAACAGACCATGGCTCCCAAGAAGAAGATCGCCGGCATGATCAAGTTGCAGATCCAGGCCGGCCAGGCGAACCCGGCCCCCCCGGTGGGTCCGGCGCTCGGCCAGCACGGCGTCAACATCATGGATTTCTGCAAGGCCTACAACGCGGCGACCGAGGGTCAGCGCGGCCAGGTCATCCCCGTCGAGATCACCGTCTACGAGGACCGGTCCTTCGACTTCACCTTGAAGACGCCGCCGGCGGCCAAGCTCATCCTCAAGGCCGCGGGCCTGGAGAAGGGCTCGGGCAACGTGCCCCGCGTCATGGCCGGCACCATCACTCGAGCGCAGGTGCGCGAGATCGCCGAGACGAAGATGCCCGACCTCAACGCCAACGACGTCGACGCTGCGATGAAGATCATCGAGGGCACCGCGCGGCAGATGGGTGTCACCGTCAGCGAGTGACGGCCCGCCGCAACCAACAGACCACCGCTACGCCGTAGCGGTCGTGGGAGGACCGAGCGCGGTCCGTACACCACACCTCCAATAAGCACAGGGAGCAGAACATGAAGCGCAGCAAGGCATACCGCCAGGCGATGGAACTCATCGACCCCGAGCGTCTGTACAGCCCCGCCGCAGCGGTGGCCATCGCCAAGCAGACGGCGAAGACCAAGTTCGACCCGACGGTCGAGGTGTCGATGCGTCTCGGTGTCGACCCCCGCAAGGCCGACCAGATGGTGCGCGGCACGGTCAACCTGCCGCATGGCACCGGCAAGACCGCTCGCGTCATCGTCTTCGCCAACGGCGAGAAGGCCGAGGAAGCTCGCGCGGCGGGTGCCGATGAGGTGGGCGGCGACGAGCTCATCGATCGGGTGGCCGGTGGCTGGACCGACTTCGACGCGGCCGTGTCGACCCCGGACCTCATGGGCAAGGTTGGTCGCCTGGGCAAGGTGCTCGGCCCGCGTGGTCTGATGCCCAACCCGAAGACCGGCACCGTCACCATGGACGTCGCCAAGGCTGTCGACGACATCAAGGGCGGCAAGATCGAGTTCCGCGTCGACAAGAACTCCAACATGAACTTCCCCATCGGTCGGGCCTCCTTCACCGAGGAGCAGCTCGCCGACAACTACGTTGCCGCGCTCGAGGAGATCCTGCGCGCCAAGCCGTCGTCGGCGAAGGGACGCTTCATCAAGAAGGTCACCGTCTCCACGACGATGGGCCCGGGCATCCCGGTCGACCCGCAGGCCACCAAGGCCGGCGCGGCGGGCGACGCCGAGTAACACCCCGCACCACGGAGTTCGTCTCCCCAAGCAGCACCCGTTTTGACGTACGGGCCGCCAGGCCCGTACCCTCACCACGACCGAAGACCGTCGGTTCTGGCCCGCGAGGGCTGGACTAAGGACCCGGCACCACCACGGTGCCACCCGGGTCGCCTGCGCAGGTGATCGCCATCTTGGCGCCCCGCCTGCGCGCGCGACTCATGATCGCCAGCGGCCCGCAAGGGCCGAACGACGCAGAGCAGGAGGACGCATGGCGCGCTCAGACAAGGAAGACGCAGTCGCTGAACTCGCGGAGGAGTTTCGCACTTCGTCGGCCGCTGTGCTCACCGAGTACCGAGGCCTCACGGTCGCCCAGATCACGGCGCTTCGCCGTTCGCTCAAGGGCGTGGCCAACTACGCGGTGACCAAGAACACCCTCACCAAGATCGCCGCCCGCGAGGCCGGGATCGAGGGTCTTGATGACCTCCTCACCGGCCCCACGGCCATCGCCTTCATCAAGGGTGACCCGGTCGAGGGCGCCAAGAGCCTCAAGGAGTTCGCCAAGGACAACGCGCTCCTGGTGCTGAAGGCCGGCTACATGGACGGACGCATCCTGGATGCGGCCGACATCAAGAAGCTCGCCGATCTCGAGTCGCGCGAGGTTCTGCTGGCCAAGTTGGCCGGCGCGATGAAGGCTTCCATGAGCCAGGCGGCTGCGCTGTTCGTGGCGCCGCTCTCCCAGGCAGCCCGCACGGTCGAGGCGCTGCGCGTCAAGGCCGAGGCCGACCCCTCCGTGATCGGAGGCGCCGGCGCGGCACCGGAGTCCGTGGCCGAGAAGGTCGAAGAGGCCGTGGCCGAGGTCGTCGACAAGGTCGAAGAAGTCGTGGCGGATGTCGTTGAGTCGGTCGAGGAGGCCGTCGAGGGCATTGCGCACAAGGTCGAGGAGGCTCTGCACCACGGGGTCGACGAGACACCCGAGTCCACCACTGAAACCGAGGGCTGAAGCCCACCCACAGCCCGCCGGGTCGGCGGGCAACCCCCGGCCCTCGGCCGGTTCATGAAAGGACGCCACCATGGCGAAGATGAGCACCGACGATCTGCTCGACGTGTTCAAGGAGATGACCCTCATCGAGCTCTCTGAGTTCGTGAAGGCCTTCGAGGAGACCTTTGAGGTCACCGCGGCTGCCCCGGTGGCGGTTGCAGCGGCAGCCCCGGCGGCTGGCGGCGGCGACGCTGGCGGTGGCGCGGCTGATCAGGATGAGTTCGACGTCATCCTCGAGGCCGGTGGCGACAACAAGATCCCCGTCATCAAGGAGGTGCGCGCGCTCACCAGCCTCGGCCTGAAGGAGGCCAAGGATCTGGTCGAGGGTGCACCCAAGCCGGTTCTGGAGAAGGTCAACAAGGAGACCGCCGACAAGGCCAAGGAGGCCCTCGAGGCCGCTGGCGCCACGGTCACCGTCAAGTAGTTTCTGCTTCCCACCCGCGGCGTCCTCACGTCGTCGGGTGGCAGCGCGCAGAGGGGTCCCTACGGGGGCCCCTTTGTCGTGCCTGGTCAGCCGGTGGCTAGTGCGGCGCCGCCGGGCCCGATTTCCTGTCCCGCCTGCCAGGCATGTCCGAATTGCGGACCGTTCCGGCAACGGCACGGTCACAATTGCCGTGTTGTGGCTTGACTCTCGACCGATCGCAAGTCACGATCATCGCGCACCAACTCACCCCCCGGGGTCACCAACCCCGCGGATGATGAGTCGATGAGCGCGAGGAGCACCGCCCGCAGGAACTGTCACCTGCGTAGGGGAGGGTGTGGCCGCTGAGGCCACCGCCCCGGAGTGGTCCCCTCGCCTCGAGGACCATCGTTCGAGCAAGGGGAGGGGTCGACAGCGGTATGCCCATCGGGTATGCTGCCTCTTTGCGCTGCTCTCCACCGGTTTGACACCGGCGCTGCCGCGCGCCCCAAGGCCGCCAGCCATGGCGGACTGGACGAACTGGAAGGACCCCTCTTGGCCGCCTCGCGCACCACCGCCCTGTCCCCCCAGCTGCACCGCGCATCCTTCGCCAAAATTCGCGAGCCCCTCGGCGTTCCCAACCTCCTTGCCCTACAGACGGCCAGTTTTGACTGGTTGCTCGGCAATGACGCGTGGCGTGCCCGGGTCGAGGCCGCGTTGGCCGAGGGCCGCAAGGATGTGCCCACGACCTCGGGACTGGAGGAGATCTTCGAGGAGATCAGCCCCATTGAGGACTTCGCCCAGATGATGTCCCTGTCGTTCCGGGACCACCGCTTCGAACCGCCGAAGTACACCGCTGAGCAGTGCATGGAGAAGGACTTCACCTACGCCGCTCCGCTGTTCGTCACCGCCGAGTTCATGAACAACGAGACCGGTGAGATCAAGTCCCAGACCGTCTTCATGGGTGAGTTCCCGCTGATGACGGACAAGGGCACCTTCATCATCAACGGCACCGAGCGTGTCGTTGTCTCCCAACTCGTGCGCTCCCCGGGCGTCTACTTCGAGCGCACGCCGGACAAGACCAGCGACCGTGACGTCTACGTCGCGAAGATCATCCCGAGCCGTGGTGCATGGCTGGAGTTCGAGGTCGACAAGAAGGACCTCGTCGGCGTGCGCGTGGATCGCAAGCGCAAGCAGCCGGTGACGATCTTCCTCAAGGCTTTGGGTTGGACCAGCGAGGAAATCCGTGAGCGTTTCGGCGCCTTCGACTCCATCATGCAGACCCTCGAGAAGGATCACGTCGAGACGCAGGACGAGGCGCTTCTTGACCTCTACCGCAAGCTCCGCCCGGGCGAGCCCCCCACGCTGGAGAACGCCAAGGCGCTGCTGGAGAACTTCTACTTCAACTCCAAGCGCTACGACCTCGCGAAGGTCGGCCGCTACAAGGTCAACAAGAAGCTCGGGCTCGACGAGGCGCTCAGTCAGAGTGTCCTGTCCCGCGAGGACATCGCCGCCACGATCGAATACCTCGCACGGCTCCATGCCGGCGAGACTGTGGCGCAGGCTCCGCGCGGCGAAATCCAGATCGAGACTGACGACATCGACCACTTCGGCAATCGCCGCCTGCGCACCGTGGGCGAGTTGATTCAGAACCAAATCCGCACCGGCCTGTCCCGGATGGAGCGCGTCGTTCGCGAGCGCATGACCACCCAGGACGTCGAGGCGATCACGCCGCAGACGCTGATCAACATCCGCCCGGTGGTGGCCTCGATCAAGGAATTCTTCGGCACCTCCCAGTTGTCCCAGTTCATGGATCAGACCAACCCGCTCGCCGGTCTGACCCACAAGCGTCGCCTGTCGGCTCTTGGCCCCGGTGGTTTGTCCCGCGAGCGCGCCGGCTTCGAGGTGCGCGACGTACACCCGTCTCACTACGGCCGCATGTGCCCGATCGAGACCCCTGAGGGTCCCAACATTGGACTCATCGGCTCCCTGTCGACCTACGGGCGCGTCAACGCGTTCGGTTTCGTAGAGACGCCGTACCGCAAGGTCGTCGGTGGCCGCGTCACCGATCAGATTGACTACCTCACCGCTGACGAGGAGGACCTGCACGTCATCGCGCAGGCCAACGCCGTCATCGGCGAGGACAGCCGGTTTGCCGAGGATCGCGTTCTGGTCCGCCGCAAGGGTGGCGAGGTCGACTACGTGACCGGGGACGACGTGGACTACATGGACGTCTCCCCGCGTCAGATCTGGTCTGTTGCGACTGCCATGATCCCCTTCCTCGAGCACGACGACGCCAATCGCGCTCTCATGGGTTCAAACATGCAGCGCCAGGCGGTGCCGCTCCTGCGCTCGGAGGCTCCGCTCGTGGGCACCGGCATGGAGTTCAACGCCGCCTATGACGCGGGTGACATCATCACGGCGACCAAGGCCGGCGGAGTCACCGAGGTTTCTGCCGACCTGATCGTCGTCGCCAACGATGACGGCACGACGACGTCGTACCGCCTGCAGAAGTTCCAGCGGTCCAACCAGGGCACCAGCTACAACCAGCGCCCGATCGTGTCCGAGGGTGACCGGGTCCTGGAGGGCCAGGTCCTCGCTGACGGACCGTCGACCGATCTCGGTGAGATGGCCCTCGGCAAGAACCTGCTCGTGGCCTTCATGCCCTGGGAGGGTCACAACTACGAGGACGCGATCATCCTGAGCCAGCGCCTGGTGCAGGACGACGTGCTCAGTTCGATCCACATCGACGAGCACGAGATCGACGCCCGCGACACCAAACTTGGTCCCGAGGAGATCACCCGCGATCTGCCGAACGTGTCCGAGGAAGTACTCGCCGATCTCGACGATCGCGGCATCATCCGCATCGGCGCCGACGTTGTGCCCGGCGACATCCTGGTGGGCAAGGTCACGCCCAAGGGCGAGACCGAACTCACGCCTGAGGAGCGCCTGCTGCGCGCGATCTTCGGCGAGAAGGCTCGCGAGGTTCGCGACACCTCGCTCAAGGTCCCGCACGGCGAGTCCGGCAAGGTCATCGGAGTTCGCGTCTTCGATCGCGATGAGGGTGACGAGTTGCCTCCGGGCGTCAACCGCCTCGTGCGCGTCTACATCGCGCAGAAGCGCAAGATCACCCAGGGCGACAAGCTCGCCGGACGCCACGGCAACAAGGGTGTGATCGCCAAGATCCTGCCGGTCGAGGACATGCCGTTCTTGCCCGACGGCACCCCCGTGGACGTTGTGCTCAACCCGCTTGGTGTCCCCGGCCGCATGAACGTCGGCCAGATCCTGGAGACCCACCTCGGCTGGGTGGCGGCCACTGGCTGGGAAGTCGATCCCTCCGATGCTCGCGCGGCCAACCTGCCCGAGGAGGTGCGCAGCGGCGAGCCCGGCACGCGCCTGGCCACCCCCGTCTTCGACGGCGCCCGTGAGCAGGAACTCTCGCTAGTCCTGGAGTCCACCATCCCCGCCGAGTCCGGTGAGCGACTGGTTGGTTCCGATGGCAAGGCCAGCCTGTTCGACGGACGTACCGGTGAGCCCTTCCCGGGCCGCTTCACCGTGGGCTACATCTACATCCTCAAGCTCCTGCACTTGGTGGACGACAAGATTCACGCTCGTTCCACCGGGCCGTACTCGATGATCACCCAGCAGCCGCTGGGCGGTAAGGCGCAGTTCGGCGGTCAGCGCTTCGGTGAGATGGAGGTGTGGGCCCTCGAGGCCTATGGTGCGGCGTACGCGCTGCAGGAACTCCTCACCATCAAGTCCGATGACGTCCTGGGTCGCGTGAAGGTTTACGAGGCCATCGTCAAGGGGGAGAACATCCCCGAACCCGGCATCCCGGAGTCCTTCAAGGTCCTCGTCAAGGAGATGCAGTCCCTGTGCCTGAACGTCGAGGTGCTCTCCGGGGACGGCGTCGCCATCGAGATGCGTGACACGGACGACGACGTCTTCCGTGCCGCTGAGGAACTCGGCATCGACCTGTCCCGGCGCGAGCCGGCCAGTGTCGAAGAGGTCTAGCACCTCCACCACAGACATTCCACGACCCGACGAGGCAAAGGACTAACTCAGGTGCTTGACGTCAACTTCTTCGATGACCTTCGCATCGGCTTGGCAACCGCGGACGACGTTCGCACGTGGTCGCACGGCGAGGTGAAGAAGCCCGAGACGATCAACTACCGCACGCTCAAGCCGGAGAAGGATGGCTTGTTCTGCGAGAAGATCTTCGGGCCCACCCGCGATTGGGAGTGCTACTGCGGCAAGTACAAGCGCGTGCGCTTCAAGGGCATCATCTGTGAGCGTTGCGGCGTCGAGGTGACCCGCGCGAAGGTTCGGCGTGAGCGCATGGGTCACATCGAGCTTGCCGCTCCAGTGACACACATCTGGTACTTCAAGGGTGTCCCGAGCCGCCTGGGCTACCTGCTCGACCTGGCGCCCAAGGACCTCGAGAAGGTCATCTACTTCGCGGCGTACATGATCACCAGCGTCGACGAGGAGGGCCGCCACGAGATGCTGCCCAGCCTCGAGGCCGACCTGAGCGCCGAGAAGGCGGGCATCGCGAAGCGCCGCGACGCAGACATTGAGGCGCGAGCGCAAAAGCTCGAGGCCGACCTCGCCGAGCTCGAGGCCGAGGGTGCCAAGGCGGACGTGCGTCGCAAGGTGCGCGAGTCCGGCGAGCGCGAGATGGCGGCCTTGCGCCGCCGCTCGGACGCGGAGATCGATCGCCTCGACAAGGTGTTCGATCGCTTCCGCAGCCTCAAGGTTCAGGACCTCGAGGGCGACGAGATGCTCTACCGCGAAATGCGCGACCGTTATGGCCGCTGGTTCGACGGTGGCATGGGCGCCGCCGCGATCCAGAAGCGCCTGGAGAACTTCGATCTCGAGGCCGAGGCGGAGATCCTTCGCGACACCATCGCCAATGGCAAGGGCCAGCGCAAGGCTCGCGCGCTCAAGCGACTCAAGGTCGTGTCGGCGTTCCTCAACACGACCAACTCCCCGCGCGGCATGGTCCTCGACGCCATCCCCGTTATCCCGCCGGACCTGCGCCCCATGGTCCAGCTTGATGGTGGCCGCTTCGCGACAAGCGATCTCAATGATCTCTACCGTCGCGTCATCAACCGCAACAACCGCCTCAAGCGACTGCTCGACCTCGGCGCTCCAGAGATCATCGTCAACAACGAGAAGCGCATGCTTCAGGAGGCTGTTGACGCGCTGTTCGACAACGGTCGTCGTGGTCGTCCGGTCACCGGTCCGGGCAATCGTCCGCTGAAGTCGCTTTCGGACATGCTCAAGGGCAAGCAGGGCCGCTTCCGTCAGAACCTGCTCGGCAAGCGTGTGGACTACTCCGGCCGCTCAGTCATCGTCGTCGGCCCGCAGCTGCAACTGCACCAGTGTGGTCTGCCCAAGCAAATGGCGCTGGAGCTCTTCAAGCCCTTCGTCATGAAGCGCTTGGTCGACCTCAACCACGCGCAGAACATCAAGAGCGCCAAGCGCATGGTCGAGCGTTCGCGCCCCGTTGTGTGGGATGTCCTCGAAGAGGTCATCGCGGAGCATCCGGTGCTGCTCAACCGTGCACCCACGCTCCACCGCCTTGGCATCCAGGCCTTCGAGCCGCAGCTCATTGAGGGCAAGGCCATTCAGATTCATCCGCTGGTCTGTACGGCGTTCAACGCCGACTTCGATGGTGACCAGATGGCGGTGCATCTCCCGCTGTCGGCAGAGGCGCAGGCAGAGGCCCGCATCCTCATGCTGTCCAGCAACAACATCCTGTCTCCGGCCAACGGTCGTCCGATCACGACGCCGACGCAGGACATGGTGCTGGGCATCTACAACCTCACCATGGCCGTTCCGGTCGAGGGAGACGAGATTCCGGCGTTCTCCTCGCTGTCGGAAGCGGTCATGGCATATGACCGGGGCCTGCTCGCGCTTCAGCAGTCGGTGCGTCTGCGTCTGACGGACGTGACGCCGCCGCAGGGCTGGACCGCGCCGGAGGACTGGGAGCCGGGCGATGCCTTCGTCCTGCAGACCACCCTGGGTCGCGCGATTTTCAACGAGGCGCTGCCCGAGGACTTCCCTTACGTCGACTACCAGGTCGACAAGAAGCAACTCGGTGCGCTGGTTAACCAGCTCGCCGATCGCTACCCGAAGGTGGACGTCGCGCGTACCCTCGACGCCCTCAAGGCGCTTGGCTTCCACTGGGCCACCCGCGCGGGTGTCACGATCTCGATCGAGGACGTCGTCACGCCGCCGGCCAAGGCTGAGTTGCTTGCTGCCGCTGAGGAGCGGGCCAGCAAGGTGCAGACCCAGTACGAGCGTGGTCTGATCACCGACTCCGAGCGCCGTCAGGAGCTCATCGAGATCTGGACGCGTGCGACCGACGAGGTCGCCCGTGCGATGCAGGACTACTTCCCGCGTCAGAACCCGGTTTTCATGATGGTCGACTCCGGTGCTCGCGGTAACTTCATGCAGGTCCGCCAGATTGCCGGTATGCGCGGTCTGGTGGCTAACCCGAAGGGCGAGATCATTCCCCGCCCGATCAAGTCAAACTTCCGTGAGGGCCTGTCGGTCCTGGAATACTTCATCTCCACCCACGGTGCGCGCAAGGGCCTCGCCGACACGGCTCTGCGTACGGCGGACTCCGGCTACCTCACGCGTCGTCTCGTTGACGTGTCCCAGGATGTGATCGTTCGCGAGGTCGATTGCGGAACCGATCGTGGACTGGCGGTCAGCATCGCGAAGGCGGGCGAGGACGGCACCATGCGCCTGCTTGACAACCTCGACACCGCCATTGCCTCGCGCGCCTTGGCGCGTGATGTTGAGGCCGATGGTGCAGTCGTTGTACCGGCAGGCACTCTTCTCACGGTGGACATGCTCGAGAAGATCGCGGCGGCCGGCGTGGGCGACATCCGCGTGCGCTCGGTGCTCACCTGCGAGAGCAAGGTTGGCACCTGCGGGATGTGCTACGGCGAGTCGCTGGCGACCGGCAAGTTGGTCGACGTGGGCGAGGCCATCGGCATCATCGCGGCGCAGTCCATCGGTGAGCCCGGCACCCAGTTGACGATGCGTACCTTCCACACCGGCGGTGTCGCGGGTGAGGACATCACCCACGGCCTGCCCCGCGTCGTCGAGCTCTTCGAGGCACGCACCCCCAAGGGTGTGGCGCCAATCAGCGAGGTGGCCGGCAAGGTGCGGATCGAGGAGTCCGACAAATCCCGCAAGGTGGTCGTGATTCCCGATGACGGCTCCGAGGAGATTGCCTACGCCGTGAGCAAGCGCGCGCGCTTGCTCGTGGAAGACGGTGGCTCCATCGGAGTCGGCGAGCGGTTGACGGTGGGTGCGGTCGATCCCAAGCAGGTGCTGCGCATTCTGGGTCAGCGTCAGGTGCAACTGCATCTTGTTGATCAGGTGCAGGACGTGTATCGCTCGCAGGGCGTGTCGATCCACGACAAGCACATCGAGGTCATCGTGCGGCAGATGCTCAAGCGCGTCACGATCATCGACTCCGGCGACTCGGACTTCCTCACTGGCGAGTTGGTCGAGCGTGGGTTGTTCGAGGCGGGGAACCGCCGTGTGGTTGCCGAGGGTGGCACTCCCGCGGCTGGGCGTCCGGAACTCATGGGCATCACCAAGGCGTCGCTCGCGACCGAGTCCTGGCTGTCGGCGGCCTCCTTCCAGGAGACGACCCGTGTCCTCACCGACGCGGCCATCCACGCCAAGAGCGATCCGCTGCTTGGCCTGAAGGAGAACGTCATCCTGGGCAAGCTCATCCCGGCCGGTACCGGCATGCCCGTGTACCGCAACGTCAAGGTGGAGCCGACCGAGGAGGCGAAGGCCGCGATGTACGCGACCTTCACCGGCTACGACGACTTCGACTACGGCGGCTTCGGCGCGACCTCTGGTCCGGCCGTGCCGCTCGAGGAGTTCGACTACGGCAACTACCGCTGATCGACGCCTACGGCGAGCGCTCAGCGGAGCGGACAATGCAGGAGGGGTGGACCCGGCGGGTCCACCCCTCCTGCATTCCCTGGGGGAAGGCGCCAGTCCCGCGGCACGGTTTCGGGCGTGCCGACCGCGCACCCTTCCGCCGGACACGCAGCGGGGGATGCGTCTTCATCCGGGATCAGCGGTGGGCCTCACCTACAGTGGGCCCATGAGCGAACAGCAGCCATCGCCGGAGGAGCCCTCGACCAACGTGACGCCGGGAGCCTCCGGCGAGGATCAGCCCTCGGCTTCCTCGGACGCGGCCGCTGAAATAGCGCCGGCGTCCTCGGACGCGGCTGCGGCACCTGCCCCCGCGGCGCCTTCCGCCCCCACGCCGCCGGCCGCGCCAGCTCAGGCACCGCCGGCCGCCCCCGTCTGGCC